>CDZV01044179.1_pt1 | contig 277210 bp, 256 predicted proteins | sample 554851 | NCBI WGS metagenome assembly CDZV01 (sample SAMEA3182090, study PRJEB8094) | gut metagenome | biome: human; feature: gut; material: Stool; isolation source: human stools | place: Canada | collected 2013-03-12
AGCAACAGCAGTCTTACGAATGGATAAGCCATTCATCATACAATCAATGTACTGCTCCCACACGGACAAGTCTTTTCTTGTACCAGACACAATGGAGTTCGTAGCAATCACGAAGGACTTGCCACAATCCTTACATACATATCGCTGTGTGCCATCTTTACGATGACCATTGCGAACCACATGGATACAGCCACAAAGAGGGCATACACGACCATTTGCAAAGCGTTCCTTTGCTACGAAATCTTCAATATTCAAAGACTTTACAAAGGCAGGACTTAAAAGCATTGTTTTAAGGCTTTCCTGCTCTGCGACAGTCAACTTACCGATAATATCTAATGCGTCTTTGATAGTAGGCATATCCAATTACCTCCTTCGGTGGTACTGTTTCTTACTATTATTATACGCTATTTCTCGTCAAAAATCAACCATTTGTTGTGACAGAGCCTTCATAATTAAACCTCCATAGCAATGGTATGGTGATAGTTTGCCCGATTGCTGTTGATTGAACCGTTCCCGGTCAAAAATGCGTTTTGCAAGCCAAAACATTTATCGGGCGGAGATCGGAAACGGGGAAGTCTTTGTTGTCAGCACAGCCGGAATGCACAAAGACCCGAGGAACTGCGGCTTGGAGCTTTTGAAAATCGGATCGATCGCCCTCATTTCGGCTCTCTTCCGCTCTTCGAGTCAAGCATACCATATATTGCCGGATAGTGCAAGTGTTTTTTTTATTTTTTTCTAAAAATTTTAACATTAATAATTTTCTCCCGAAATTCAAGCTGTTTACGCGGCATGTTACGGATTTGCAGCCGTTGCGAAAAAAACATCAATTAATATTTTTAATTGACGGATTTTTTCGCGCAGGGTTGATGTATGTCTGATATTTTATCACAAAAATTCCCGTCAATACTTACTCTGTATCGCCCGTTGACGGCAAAAGGTTCAATGCGTCATCAACCGATTCAACGTTTGTGTATGCCTGCGGAACATCGCCCACAATAACTGTTTCGCAAAGTGCGGCGGTATGGGACACGGCGATATGTTTTTCAAAAGAGGCAAGTATTATCCGAATGTTTGCAGTCAGTTTTAGATATGCCGAATATCTTGTTTGGTTGATTCCGGCAGGAGAAAATGCAGCGGAAAGTCCGGAATCGATTCTTCCCGCAGGAGAAATCCCGACGCTTATACGAGGGCCTTTTTCGGTAAACAATGAAATTCCGCTTGCCGTCCCGAGTGATACGCCGACAGAAGCATTCGAAAGCTCCCGAAGCCGAATTTGGGCGCAATCGGTTATTTGCGCCGCAAGCAGATTAATTTTCACGGCGTCAATAAAAAGAATGTCCGCACCGCTCTCGTTTCGCTGCACTTTTGCAAGTTCGGAAGGATCATGTTTCTCCGAATAGGCTCCCATGACTTCCAATACCGCAGAGTTCAGCAGTTCCGCTGCAAGCCGGGCTGCCTTTTCCTCTGCAAGAGCGCGCAGCGGCACGGAAAACGCCGAGTCAAGCAGGATTGCGAACGCAATAAACAGCGCAGCCGCAGCACAGATTATACCCCGCAGGCCAAAATGCAGATTCGGTTTTTGTATCCTGCGGATATTGGCTGATTTTACACCGCGCACTCTTCGGAAGCGGCGTTTTCCGTTTCTTTTCCTTACAACAGCATTGCTTTCGCCCCCCGTGCAGTCCGACATTGCATTCCCTCCTTTTTATCGTTTTCTTTTTAAAATATTCCGCACACGGCACGAGTGTTACCCGCAATGCGGGAGCAAACGCGGATAATTGCGGATATTTGCGGCAAAACTGCAAATATTTGATGTTCGGTTTGCCAAGCGGTGCACACTGTGGTATAATTTGAATGGGAAAATATGCGAAAGGTATTTTGAGATGGATAATTTCAAAAATGAACATAACAGCGCAGCGGACGGCGACACTCTCGTTTTTGAGAGTCCCGCTGCGGCGACAAATGCGAACGGAGAATCCGCCGACGGCGGGAATTCGGGTTTTTTCAAAAAAACCTTCGCTTCCGTGCGCAGTTTTTTTGCCAAACTGTTTTCAGACAAAAAAGGAGCAAACGAATCAATGCATTCAAAACCGAATAACAAAAATCATTCCCGTGCAAAACGCACTTCGCCGAACAAAGCGGATGCACCGCAGGGAGTTTTTGCGCCGCGCAAACGACCGCGTTCAACCTTGCTCGCCATCGTGTTCACAGTCATAAAACTTGTTGTTGTTGCGGGAATACTTTGCGGTTTCATCGGACTCGGCCTTGTGCTCGGCATTGCAAAAGCATATATCGACACCACGCCGACGCTTGATATTTCCGCGCTCACGGAAAGCGACCGCACAAGCTACATCTATGACGGCAACGGAAATATGATAACGACCTTTGCCAGCATGGAATACCGTGATTGGGCAAATATCGACGAAATTCCCGACAATCTTAAAAATGCGCTTATTGCGGTTGAAGATGTTCGCTTTTATAAACACAGCGGCCTTGATTTCAAGCGGCTTTTTTCGGCTGTTATCAACACGCTGCGCAACACCAACACCCACGGCGGCTCAACAATCACCCAGCAGCTTATCAAAAACAAAGTACTTTCCAACGTTCAGAGTTATAAGCGCAAAATTCAGGAAGCATACCTTGCATATGAGCTTGAAAGCACCGTTTCAAAGGACAAAATACTTGAAGCCTATATGAACGATGTTTACCTCGGCGACTCCAACTACGGCTTTAAAACAGCCGCAAAAGACTATTTCGGCAAGGAACTCGATGAATTGACCATTCGCGAATGCGCAATGCTTGCGGGCATGGTTCAAAAGCCGAACGTTACCAATCCCCGTGCAAACACCTATAAACGGTTTTACAGCAGCGGACGCAACAAAATGGATATAACCAACGACAGGACGAACGTTGTTCTTAAAGCAATGTATGATGAGGGCTTCATAACGCGCGCCGAATATGACGCCGCACTTGTTGAACATGTCAACATCCTTGAAGTAAGTGCTCAAAAGCAGCTCTATGACATGGCATATTTTGTTGAATACGGTGTTTATGATGTTGTGACGCACATGCTTGAAGCGCGTGACCTTGCGGACACGCCTGCAAACCGTGCCGAAATCGAAAGGGAACTGCGCACCGGCGGATACCACATTTATTTGACAGTTAAGCCGGACATTCAGAACACCGTTCAGCAAACCATTACCGAATGGCAGAATTATCCCCGTCTGCGCAATTCGGCCGCATCTGAAATTACAGACCCCAATTCCGGCATCACAAGTGCGCAGCCGCAGGCGGCATCGGTCATTATCGATCAGCACACGGGCTATATCGTTGCCATGGTCGGCGGACGTGAAGAGCCGATTCAGAAACGGCAGCTCAACCGCGCTTACCAGAGCAGTATGCCTGTCGGTTCATCCATCAAGCCGCTTGCGGTTTACGGTCCCGCGCTCGACATGGGCGCAACGCCGGCAACATGCGTGCTGAATTCCGAGCTTGCAATCGACGGTTACGGCGGTGAAAGAGGATACCCGAAAATCGGTTCGCGTCGTTGGGAAGGACTGACTTCCGTTCGCCGAGGCATCACATCCTCGCTCAACATTGTTGCCGCAAGGATTCTGTTCGACATTGTGACCCCCGAACTCAGTGCAAAGTACCTTGAGCGGCTCGGCGTTGATCCCTCGCGAATCAACGTTGACGGCCCGGGTCTTGCGCTCGGCACCAGCGGAATCACTCCGCTTGAAATGGCGGCCGCATATGCCTGCATTGCCAACGGCGGCATGTATATGGAACCCATCTCCTTCACGACCGTTGTTGCTGAGGACGGCAGCATCGTTATCGATGCGCGCGACTATCGGAAGACGCGGCGCGTTTTTGAAGAATCCAGTGCATTTATGCTCACCGACATGATGAAGGACGTTGTTTCTTCCGGCACGGGCACAAGTGCAATCATACCCGGTATCACCGTTGCGGGCAAAACCGGCACAAATGATGATTACACAAGCGTCTATTTCGCCGGATTCACCGGTTACTATACCGCTTCCCTCTGGATCGGCCATGACAAGTATTCCGAAAAGCTTGCCTCCGGCTCGACCGGCGGCAACAGTGCCGCTCCGCTTTGGCAGGCTTTCATGAGCAAGGTGCATGACGGTTTCTCGGACCGTCCGCTCCTCGATGTTTCCCCGTCCGACATCGGATTGACCCAAGCCACGATCTGCCCGGTTTCGGGCAAGCTTGCCACCGAAGAATGTCTGCACGACACGAACAACCCTCCGCTTACCGACTGGTGCGCGGTTGAAAAAATGCCCACTGAATACTGTGATATGCACTGCACCGTTGTGTACTGCAAGGATTCCGAAATGCCGGCAGGGCAGCATTGCCCCGCCGAATCACGCTATGCAAAATGCATTGTGCTGATTCCTTCAACATCGCTTTATGCAAGACTGAGCAACGATAAACTCTATCAATACATGCCTAACGCGGTGCGCACGGATCTTACCGCAGACGAATTCATAAGCAACGCGGAACATCTTGAATGCTGCACGGTACACACCGGCGGCGGGACGGATATTCCGCTCGATGAGCTTATTGCGCGTTCAAACGAGCTTATTGCGACTGTGCGCCGTTATCTTGACACCGTTCAGACACTGACAGAAACGGCGCGCCACATTCTTGAAGGCGGAATCACGCAGCTGCAAAATGCAATTGCACAATCCGATGCTGCGCTCATCAGTCAGTATATGAGCGAACTGAAGCGGAATTACGATGTGCTGAGCGCACTTTATCCGCCTCCGAATCAGCCCGCCGAACCCACGGATGAACCGACATTCCCCAACGGATAAATCGGAGTCGTGTGCTGCTTTGAAACTCCCTTCGAACGGCATTCTTAACAAAAGCGGAATTGACAGCATATTTATTTAGTAATCGCCGGACATGCCGAACGTGCATTTGCAGGCATTGTGTCTTAAGGCACTGCATCCGGCGATTGCTCAATAAACAACAGGTTGGTAATTTATATGATTTATTTTGATAACAGTGCAACAACGCCGGTTTGCCCCGAGGCTGCAAACACGGCTCTTCGATACATGACCGAGCAGTTTTATAACCCGGCAGCTGCATACTCCCCCGCCGTTTCTGTCGAGCGGGATGTCAACGCTGCAAGAGCAAGGCTTGCATCCTACCTTAATGCGGAGCAATCCGAGCTTATTTTTACAAGCGGCGGAACGGAAAGCAACAATATCGCCCTCTCCGGGACGCTTGCAATGCGCCGCGACAAATGCCGCATCATAACATCCGCAGTTGAGCATCCCTCCGTTTTTGAGCCTTTTGCCGCGCTTAAAGCGCAGGGATACGATGTTGTTGTTGTCGGCGTTGACAAAACCGGTTGTGTGCGCATGGATGAACTCTCCGCCGCCCTTACCGAATCAACGGGCTATGTGAGCATCATGCACGTCAACAACGAGGTCGGCGCCGTGAATGATATCAACGGCATATATCACCTCGTGCGCGAAAAAAGCCCCTCAGCGGTTTTCCATTGCGACGGTGTGCAGGCATACATCAAAATGCCCGCCGTGCAATGCGACATGTATTCCTTCAGCGGACATAAGCTTAACGCTCCTAAAGGCATAGGCGGGCTTTATGTGCGCCGCGGAACGCGCTTCAAAGGCGGACAAACGGGCGGAGGGCAGGAAAACAATCTTCGCTCCGGAACCACGAACGTGCCCTCAATCATGGCTCTTGACGTGTCCGCAAAACTTTGGACGGACAACCGCACCGAAAGGCTCGAAAACATGACCCGCGTCAAACACCGCCTTTACAGCAACTTGTCCCGAATCAAGGATATAAAGCTCAACGGACCCGAAATAAGCGACAGTGTGCCGTATATTTTGAACATCAGCTTTCTCGGTGTGCGCGGTGAGGTTCTGCTGCATTCATTAATGGACAAAGGCCTGCTTGTTTCAACCGGCTCCGCCTGTGCGGCAAGGAACCGCGGCAAAAACCGCATTTTAACCGCAATGGGAATCACCGGCGACAGGCAGGACGGCGCAATCCGTTTCAGCTTCGGCGCCGGCAACACCGAGGCAGAAGCCGATGCGGCCGCTCAGATGATCGAGGACAGCCTCTCCCTGCTTCGACGGTTCCGCAGGAGATAAAGCACACTCGAAAGTTTAACCCAAAAACGTTCCACTCGGAAGATAAACACGAAAGGTATTATAAAATGGAAAGAGTTATTCTTGTTCGCTACACCGAAATTCATCTTAAGGGGCTGAATCGTCCCTATTTTGAGCAGAAGCTCGTTGACAACATGCGTTCCGCCCTTCGCGGCATTCCCTCAAGAATCGACCGCGAACACGGCAGAATATATGTTATGGATATTCCGGATGTACAGTTTGACGAAGCAATCTCAAGGCTCACCCGCGTGTTCGGCATTCACTCCGTCAGTCCCGCGCTTGCCGTTGATAAGGATTGGCAGAGTGTATGCAGCACGGCATATATGCTTATGGACAAAGAGATTGAAAAAAATTCGAATTTCAGCTTCAAGGTTTTTGCCCGCCGTTCGGACAAGCACTATTTTATGAATTCGGACGGAATCAACCGCGAACTCGGGCATCTGATTCTCGAACGCTACCCGTCCGTGCGTGTTGACATTCACAAACCCGAGGTTTCTCTTTCCGTTGAAATACGTGACAGAGCATACCTGTATTGCGAGGAGATTCCCTGCGCAAACGGAATGCCTGTCGGCACCGCAGGACGTGCGACGCTGCTCATTTCCGGCGGCATTGACAGCCCGGTTGCAGGTTATATGATGGCAAAACGCGGGCTTATACTGAGTGCGGTTCATTTTTACAGCTATCCCTACACAAGCGAGCGCGCCCGTGACAAAGTTGTTGACCTGACCCGCCTGCTTTCACGCTATGCAGGTCCGATCCGGCTGCACCTTGTTCCTTTCACAGATATCCAAATGACCATCTACGAGCAATGTCCGAGTAAAGAGACCACCGTCATCATGCGCCGGCTTATGATGAAGATTGCGCAGCGCATTGCCGAAAAGGAAGGCGCACGTGCACTCATCACGGGCGAAGCTCTCGGACAGGTTGCAAGTCAAACGCTTGAAAGCCTTTGCGTCACCAACGACGCCGTGACCATGCCTGTTTTCCGTCCGCTCATCGGTTTCGACAAGGATGATATTATGGATCTGTCAAGGAAAATCGGAACATACGAAACAAGCATCCTTCCCTATGAGGATTGCTGCACCGTGTTTGTTCCCAAGCATCCCGTGACAAAACCTGTGCTTGAGGATTTGCGCGCAAGCGAAGCAAAGGTTGATTTCTCCGAAATGATTGAGCATGCGATTTCGGACAGCGAGCTTATGATTATTAAGTAAACTGCACATAAAAGGGCAGGCTTATTCGGTCGTTGAGCTGCATCAGGCATATGTTCGGCGAGGCATTCGATATGAATCTCAACACAAAAACACAATACACTATCCGCCGCATTCCGCGCATTGCGGCGGGATTCTTTGCAATGCTGACAGCGGCCGCTGCGGTTTTGCCTTGTTTCGCCTGTTCAACATATGCTCAATCGCAGCAAATCCGTTTCGACACGCAAACGGCACAGTCACATATGCACAACGTAAGGGAGCGGTCGGGTTCATATTTCACGCTTTCCGCCGCCTCCGGTGCATCATCCGCTGTCGGTGTGAACGTTTTCTCCGCTGCATCGGTTCAGCCGACGGCCGACGTTCCCGAAAATCAGACTTCGGAAAGCAAAACGCCATATGTTGGGTTTGAAGAGCATGTGAGAACATCCGGCTGCTATGTCGTATGTCCTGTTTTCGTTTGCAGAAACTCCGCCCTTGTGAACGCTGCCGTGAAAACAGCCTTCGTGGAATATGCGCGTGAGCAGCCTGCTGACAGGTACATAACTTACGATGTTATGTACAATGATAACGACCTGCTTTCAATCAAAATGTGCGTTTATGTTCCCTTCGAACAACTCAATGTGGATTATGATGTTCCGACCGTTAACGGATATGCGGTTTTTGAAACAAGACCGATAAACGTAGATATCTTATCGGGACGGATTCTTTCCGTTGACGATTGTTTCGGTGCTGCGTTCAGCGATGATTTTGCGGCAGATTTCGGTAAAAAAGCATACGAAACCGCAGTTTCGAATTTTGGTGATACTGTCATTTGTCTGCCCGAACCGATTTATTCGGATCGCATGTTCATGTTCTATGACTGCGGAATTTTGCTCTGCTATCGTAAATATGAACTTATCGCCGATCCGACAATCGAACCGACGATTTATATCCCGTCAGAATGGTTCATCGAGCAGGGCGCAAGGTCCGATTCGCTCATCGGAAGGCTTTTGTTCGATGAAACAGGCAGGCAGCCCTCGCCGAGTGACGGCTATGAATTTGCTGATTAATGTCTGAAATACTCCGAATGACTTATTTTCGTGAGATTTAAATTTGCCGATTTTTCTGCATGGTTCCGTCCGATGATTATTCAAACTCGGCATCATGCTTTCTGAAAAACTCATATTGACAGCGAACACTCGGAATATCCTGCCATGCGCAAACTCCCACCGGGAATGAATCAAAATCATAAATCTTTGCGTTTCGGGCGGAAAGCATAATTGCGGAATGAGTCGCAATTATAAACTGGCATCCGAAATACCTTGCGCTGTCCTCAATAAGCTGAAGCAGTTCAATCTGTTTTTCCGGAGAAAGGCTGTTTTCGGGTTCATCCAGCAGATACAGCGCATTTTCCTCAATTTTGTTTTGGAAATACATGAATGCGCTTTCCCCGTTTGACCGTTCGCGCAAGCCTGCCGGCAAGCTCCTGCGAGTAAATTCCGAAGCGGTCTTGCTGCGCGCCGTGTTGAGCCGCTTAAGAGCCTCATAATCCTCAAGTGAACGAACACTTGATTTTTTGTGTTTTAGTGAAAGATATTCATCAAACAGTTCATCGCGCCGCCTGTCAACCCCGCTGTTAAGGCTGCGGAGATCAAGCATAAAATCAAATACGTCGTCACTCGTGATAATCCTGCTGTGCGGAGTGATTTCAAGTTCGCATATAAAACTGCAATCCTCAAGGTAACGCTCGAAAAAGCAGCTGCGATTATACAACGATGCCCTTGTCAGCTTCAGTTTCTCTGCAATGATATTGAGTGCGGTTGTCTTTCCTGTGCCGTTGCCGCCGCAAAGCAGCGTTATATCTTCAAAATCAAGCTGCGTCAGTCCTTTTTCTGAAAGAACGCCGAACGGATAGATTGAATCATAGCATGTCATTTTCAACCCGAATCGGAAATCTGTCTCGGTTTCGACATCCGGAAATTCAAATCTTGATATATACAGCATCGGTCGGTCTCCGTGTTTTAATAAGCATATATTAGCATATAATTGTTCAAAATGCCGCGCCGAAACGCCGGTGCGGCATCCATGTATGATTCTGAATCTTCCGAATGGTTTCTGCGTGCAGCTTTATTCGAGCGGTTCACCTATATACACGATATCACAGTTTTCTCTTCCCCCGTTGCTGGGCTTTGAAGTCAGTTCTCCGTCAAAAGCCATCATTGCTGTCTCGCCGCCGTCAAGATTATATGCTTCCTTGCAGCCGAGATCAAACATCAGCTTTGAAAGTTCCTTCATTGAAAGCCCCATGGAGTACCCTTCCTGTCTTCCGTCAACAACCACAAGGCAATAGTGACCCGGCTCGTAATAGCCGATCGCACAGCGGGGATTCCAGTTTGCAACACTCGTGTTAAATTCCTCCATAGGTTGGCCGCCGTTCAGCAGCTTCGGACCGAATGAGAAAGTATGATACGGCTTTTTGCGATAAACAGCGGTAAGGTTCACCGAACCCGCAAGTATGGTTTCCATCGTGCCGTCCTGATAAATAACGCATACGTCCTGCGTTTTATTTATTGTTTCGCGATAGACATACCCATTGCGAATCTCAAGCCCGCTCTGTTTGAAAACAAAAAAATCGCCGGAAGTTGCAACTATTGCATTATGTTTTGCAGCAAGGCTTTCAACACGCTCCCTCCTGTCGGACTCTTCCGACACCGCACTGCGAAGGCTTGAAATGTCCTTAATGTAAATATCCGCCATGTAGTAGTGCACGGGATAGCCGCCGACGGTAATATCCCGGCTCAAAATCTCAACGGATACATTGCCGCTGCGATAGGAATTCTCGGTTTTTTGAATGCTTCCGTCAGCGGTAAACTTATCTTCATATTTGCCGTGCAGAAGGTTTTCACGTTTTTCCGGCAGAGGGAACGCATGGTTCGCATCAAATTTTTGAGGTTTAACATGATGAAACCATGCGAAAGACAGCAGTATAATCGCAAAAACAAGAATATCCGCCGTAACAACAAGTAAAATCTTTGTTTTATTTTTCATACAGTCGTAATTATATCCACAAATGGTAACGCCGTTTTGCACCGTCAATGGTTGTCGGGCGTTCGATTTTTCTTCATTTTGTCGGGATTTACCCACAACGCAACGATGTTAAGTATCGATGATATGAGTGCAAGGACTGCAAGCACCGCAATATACCACTTTGAAAGTTCACTGTCCATAAATGCCATTGCCGTGTTGAACCTGTCGATAACGAAGCAAATCAGCACGAGCAATGCGAGCATTGCCGTCAGGTGAGAGAGCAGCACGCGGAACACGCGGCGTTTGTTATTGAAATTGAAGAGTGATTTTCTCATTATTATTTCCCCGTTAAATTTTAAATTTCAAGTAGTTTTCAGTTTCCGTTTCGAATCCGAACGCTCAGGACAGCGGTTCCGCAACATAAACAATGTCGCAATTCTGTCTGCCGCCGCCGCAGGGCTGTGAGTAAAGCTCAGTACCGTATGCCATCATAGCGGTCATGCCTCCGTCAAGGTTGTATGCCTCCGTGCAGCCAAGCTGTTTCATGAGCTTTGAAAGCTCTGTCATTTCAAGCCCGAGGGAATAGCCTCTCTGCCTTCCGTCAACAACAACAAGACAGTAATGCCCCGGTTCATAATAACCTATCGCGCAGCGCGGATTCCATGTTGCAACGCTCGTGTTGAATTCCGTCATCGGTTCGCCGTTGTTCAAAAGCTTTGGGCCGAACGAAAACGCATGATACGGGTTTTTAGCATAAATCGAATCTAAATCCACCGAACCGGCAAAATAAGTTGCCATTGTGCCGTCGGAATAGACAACGCAAACATCCTGACTTCTGTTCAGCTCCTCGCGGTAAACCTGTCCGTTTCGAATCGCAAGTCCGCTCCGCTTGAAAACAAAGAAGTCGCCCGAAGCTGCAACGATTGCATTGTTCTTGCCTGCAAGCTCCGTCACCCATTCATCCCTGTCCGGCGAATCGGAAATTGCGCAGCGAAGGCTTGTAATATCCTTTATGTAAATGTCGGCAACATAGTAGCATACGGGCTGCCCCTGAACGGTCATAGTGTGTTTGCTCATCTCAACACATACATTTCCGCTGCGATAGCCGTTCTCATCTCGGATTACCTCACCGGAAGTGAACTTTTCGGAATACTTTCCGCGAAGCAGATCGTTCGGTTCAGGGGTGGGTTGGGCGGCCGCCGACGGATCCGGTGTTTCACCGGCAGCAGGTGTGTCTTTCGGAATCCAATAATCCGGCGACGGACTCGGGGAAGGCGAAACCCTCGGGTCGAATGTTCTCGTCGGTGAAAGCTTCTGCGGCTTTGCATGATGAAACCATGCAAACGACAACAGTATTGCCGCAAAAAATACTATATCCAAAACAACAACAAGAATAATTTTTGCCTTATTTGCTTTCATATATTATCTCCTTAAAATTACACGGCATGCACCGTGCGGCACCGCAAGGTTTTATGCTGCGGTATTTTTCTCGCAAAAAACAAATTTTCGTTGAATTACAAAGCTCAGCGGGTAAATCACAAGCTGTGCGATTATCTGGGCAAGCCAGAGCGCGATGCCGATTTTTCCCATAAGCTGAAGCAGACCGTAGTTCAACGCAAAAAGCGCCGCAACAAGGATGTAATAGCGCAGTACACTGCCCTTGGACTTTGTTTGAAAAACAAGCCGCTGATTAAGGAAGTAATTCAGCAAGGAGCTTATTGTGCGTGCTCCGACAAGCGCGAAGAACTTTGGCGGAAGATCAAATGACAGAAGCCTGACCGCCGCACCGCCCGTAATGCCGCCGAGTATCGCATTGAACACAAGCAGAAGGATATAATCCGCAGCCCAGCTGACAAAGCTTGAAAAAACGAACGTAAAAATCGTTTTGTATATCCGCCATGAATCCTTTACAGTGTTGAAATGAGAAGTCTCATTCTTATTAAGATACACGGTCTCTATGGTGTGCTCGATTATCGGCACATGCGTTTTGGTGCATGTCAGGAGCTGATTAATCTCGTATTCATAGCGTTCGCCGCCGATTTTGAGCATGTCGTCAAGCTTTTCGGTTGAAAACGCACGAAGCCCCGTCTGCGTGTCGTAAACGCGAACACCGGTTGAAATCGCAAACACGCCGCGTGTCACGCCGTTGCCGAATCTGCTGCGGAGCGGTACCTTGCCGGAAAAACGTCTGCTGCCGAGAACAAGCGCATTCGGGTTCTTTGCCCAGGTTTCACTGACTGCCACGATATCTTTTATAAGGTGCTGCCCGTCCGCATCAACGGTTATTATACCGTCATCGGAAAACCCCGCATCCTTTATGTATTCAAACGCAGTCTTCATTGCGCGGCCTTTGCCGCGGTTGACTTTATGGTGCAGCAGAGTAACAGCGGAATCCGCTTCAAGCTTTGAAAAAACATCTTTGCTTTCCGCATTTTTGCTGCCGTCGTCAACAATAATGATTTTATAGTCCGTTTGCTGCTTCAGTTCGTCCACAAGACGCAAAAGCTTTTCATCCGGCTCATATGCAGGTATGACAACGATCATTTGCAAACAGTATCCTTTCGCATATCCAGATTTCGTGTTATTATACCACAATGGAATGCCGGTTTAAATACCCCTTTTGTAATATTCTCTTAACCCTATCGGCTGCACATGCCGTTGTGAAATACTATTTTATCTTTTAAACACACGTTTTTGCAAATATATATGTGTGTTGCAGGTGCTTTGCATAAAAAAAGTTCACAATTGTTTTACATTTGTGTCATCTGATTTTTGCTCTCCGCAAACGCAGTCATGCTTCCCTGCCAACACTTTTCCTTCAAATATACCTTTTTTCGGCGCAAACATTGTTGCACAAACCCGAAAAAAATGCTACAATCACATCGTATGAGGATACTCCCTCGGCTGAGCGGCAGCGCAAAAGGCGTTTCTGCTGTTTCACCGCTTTTTCTTCCTCAAAAAAACTTTTTCGGAGGCTTCTTCCATGAAAATCTCGCAGAAGGCTTTGGCATGCAACCTTTCCCCCATGCGTAAATTCCATCCGTTTGCCGTTGCAGCAACCAATAACGGCAAAAAGATTTATCATTTGAATATCGGTCAGCCCGATATCGCAACCCCGCCCGCATATTTCGAAGCGGTTCGCAATTTTGAGCTTCCCGTTCTTGAATACGCTCCTTCCCCCGGTTTGCCCGTGCTTATCAAAGCCGTTCAGGACTATTATGATAAACTCGGCATTCACTATGAAGAGAGCGATATCCTTATCACCACCGGCGGCAGCGAAGCGCTGCAGATGCTGATGCTCAGCATTCTTGACGACGGCAGCGAGGTTATCATCCCCGAACCCTTCTACCCCAACTACAACACCTTCATCAAGAGTGCAGGCGGCACCATTCGCCCCCTGACCACCTCCCCCGAAGGCGGTTATCGCTATGCTTTCCGCGAAAAGCTCGAGGCTCTTATCAACGAAAACACCCGCGCAATCATGTTCACCAACCCCGGCAACCCCACCGGCGTTGTTCTGACTCATGAAGAGCTGCGCACCATTGCGGATGTCGCAAAAGAACACAACCTGTTTGTTATCGGCGACGAAGTTTACCGCGAATTCGTTTACGGCGGCGAGCAGCTTGCAACCATCGGACAGTTCGAAGATATCAACGAAAATGCCGTTATCATCGACTCCGTATCCAAGCGTTTCTCTGCCTGCGGCGCACGTATCGGAACCATTATCACCCGCAACAAGGAGCTTCAGCAGAACCTCATGAAGTTCTGTCAGGCAAGGCTTTCCGTTGCAACCCTTGATCAGATCGCTTCCGCCGCGCTTTACAGCGTTGATTCCGACTATTTCGATGCTGTTCGCAAGGAATACAAACTCCGCCGCGACACCTGCTACAATAAGCTGCTCGAAATCCCCGGCGTCGTTGTTAAGGAACCGCAGGGCGCGTTCTACATGATGGCTGCACTGCCCGTTGACAATGCGGACACATTCCAGAAATGGCTGCTCACCGACTTTGATGACAACGGCGACACGGTTATGTTTGCTCCCGGCGAGGGCTTCTACGCAACCCCCGGCAAGGGTCTGAACGAGATTCGCATTGCTTACGTCCTCAAGCAGAAGGATCTTGAGCGCGCCATGGACCTGTTGGCTCTCGGCATTAAGAAATACAACGAGACGCACTGCAAATAACCATTCCGCAATATAGAAACAACGAAATCAGCTTTATTTTGAACAAAACCGACTGCGCCGCATACATTGCGGTACAGTCGGTTATTTTTTTGATTCACAGTCTGTCAATCATAACTGTTTCGATCAGATGTTTTCATCCTTCAGTGCATCAACCGGGTTTTCGCGCTTCAGCCTGCTTGTTGAGTACAGCATGGAAACAAACACAACCATGAAAACGCTCACTACAGCAATCGCAACCGCCGTCCACGGCATTGTGAAGCTCATCTGTGCAGCCTCCGCTGCGGACAGGTAGCAAAGGTAGGTCATGCCGACCGAAAGCGGGAAACCGAACAACAGCGAACGCGTTCCGTAGAGCAGGCATTCATAGTTCATCATTCGGTTTATTCCCCTGTTCGTCATTCCGAGCGAACGGAGCATTGCGTAATCACGGCGGCGCAGTGCAACATTGGTTGACACGGTGTTGAACACATTCGCAACCGAAATCAGTGAAATCAACGCGATAAAGCCATAGGAGAATACCTTCACAAGGATTATCATGTTGCTGACGGTTCGTTCCTCCTCCGCACGGTTGTACAGCCTTTGAGGCGCAAATTCGATTCCACGGGTTTCAAATACGGATTTAACATCATTCTCCGCCTTGTCCGGGTCATCGGCGCAGATGTAGACATTCATGAACCCCTCATTGAATGCCTTTTGATCCTTGAACGCGGAGAACGGCAGAATGAGCTTCATTGCGCGTCCGCTGTCAATCCCTGCGGGTGCGGTTTTGACGGTTGCTGCAATATGTATTTCTTCATATTCAACCGGGCGCACGGGCTGGTCTATGGGCCTTCCGAAAAAATCAATTCCTGAGGATTCGAAATCTTCCCCATCGGAGGAGTTTTCCCCGTCGGAGCTGCTTCCGCCGTCAGCATCTTCCTCTTGAGCGGGCCAATAGTAGTATTGCAGAACGCCCTCTCCTGTTTCATTGCCGGACCAAAACATGCCGTCCAAAATGTATCCGTCGAGCTGCGGTGCGGGTTTTGCCCGCATCAGGGTCGTTACCCCATCCGAAACAAAGCTGTAATTATAGGTTCTTCTGTTGTTTTCGCCGTTATCCTGCGAATAAACAACATCGTAACCGCTGTTGAGCATGACGGGCAGTTTTTCTTCGGCTGCAAAATAAGCATCGGCATCGATGCCGTTTTCGGTCAGCATCCGTCCGAATGCCGCATCATCAATGTAATACGCAAAACAGTTTTGTTCAACTTTGAGCAGCCCTTCATGTGCGCTGCGCTGCGCTTCTGTGTATGCTTTATACTCCGCCGTTGTGTCTCCCTCCGGCAGGTACACAAAGCTGTTGTCGAGCGTGTTCAGGCAGAAAGTTATCTCATCAAAGTATTCTCGGGCGCCTGCGGCAAACTCCGTATAATTCTGCGCCGACAAATCACGATAACATATATCGTAGCTTTTTTCCGTGAATACGTCCTCTGCCGACTTTGTGAGATACATGCAGAAACCGCTTGCAGAGATGAAAAGCACAAGGCTCATTGCAAGAGAAGCTATCGTTGCGCGATACTTTTTGCGGCTGCGTGCATAGTATTTTTTTGCAAGCATGCCTTCTGCACCGAAAAGCCGAATGAAAAGCTTTGAACAGCGCACATTCTTCTTGCCCGCATTCACATCCCGCGCCTGCCTGATTGCTTCAATGGCTGAAATTTTCATTGCACGCCGCGACGGTATCCATGCGGAAACGAAAACTGTCAGCACTGCGACCGCCACAGCAACAGCAACGGCCTGCCATGAAACGGAAAAGCTCATGCCGAACGGTGCATCGAGTACGGATTTGAACAAATCTCCGCAAAGCCACAGTGTGATTCCCATACCTCCGATGCCCACAAGAAGGCCGATAGGTATGCCGCATACACACAGCGCAAATGCTTCGAAAAGAACGGACCGCCTTATCTGGCTCCGTGTTGCGCCGATCGAAGCAAGCAAGCCGAACTGCTTTGTTCTTTCGCTTACAGAAATTGAAAATGCACTGTAAATCAGCGAAACCGAGCCGATAAAAATCAGCACGCAGAAAACAGCGGCAAGGCTCACAAGCATATTCGAATAATTGTTAAACACCGAATAGCCGTCAATTGTGAGCAAACTCGTTTGATAGGATGCCTCAGTGAAAGCTCCCGAAAGCTTTTCCGCAAACGCATCAAGATTCTTTCTCGGATTTTTCATCAGAATATAGGCATCATAAGTTTCACCTTCCCGCAGGGGTTCGGAAAGAAGGCTCAGCGCGGTGTAACCCGGAGCAATCATTTCTTCAAACCCGGGGCGTTCATAGAAACCGACAACGACATATTCCCAAATCCTGTCCGCAGTCAGCTTTTCCTTATCGTACGAATACGGATTGTTCTGCCCAAGCTCCGATCCGTCTTCCGCGACACGTCTGCCGAGAGTCAGTTTCAATCTGTCGCCGATTTTATGTGATACGCCGCCGTTCGCCTGAAGATGTGCGGGAAGAATTATCTCGTTTTCATTTTCGGGCAGTCTGCCGCTCGTAAGATGAACAGGCATATTTTTCATGAAGCTTTCATCCGCTTCAAGAACATACAAATAGGGCTTGTCGGCGTTGCTTGAACCGGCTTCGGCATAACCTATGGGCTTTGCGACAGCGGCCTTTGAAACGCGCTCGTCGGCTTTGATTTTATCTATCGTTTCGCTTGAACAGCCGCTGAACGAAACATGGTAGTCGCCTTTGTCATATGCAAAGTACTCGCGCATATAGCCGTACATGCTTGAGCAGAAAGTTGTGACTGCGGTAAACATTGCGGCGGAAAGGATTATGCCGATTATCGTTACGATCGTGCGAACCCTGTTCTTTTTCATCGCCTGCAAAGTGACTTTGTTCATGATGTTCATTTTGAAATCACCTCGTCACGGACGATTTTTCCGTCCTCGATTGCAATAATGCGCCGAGCTTGCAGTGCAATGCTTTCGTCATGAGTGATCATGATGAGAGTTTGATTGTATTCACGGTTCATTCGCTTCAAAAGCTCAACTATTTCATGGCTGTTTTTTGAATCCAGATTGCCCGTCGGTTCATCCGCAAGCACGATCGAAGGCGAATTCATCAATGCCCTGCCGATAGACACGCGCTGCTGCTGTCCGCCGGAAAGCTGATTCGGAAGATGTTTCTCGCGTCCGACAAGGTCAAGCTCGCGAATCAGTTCACGCAGCCTGTCGCGGTTCACGTTTCGTCCGTCCAAAAGCACAGGCAGGGACATGTTCTCTTCAACGTTCAAAACCGGAATCAGGTTGTAGAACTGATAGATAAGCCCGACTTCGCGGCGGCGAAAAACTGCAATCTGTTCATCGCTTTGCGAATAAACATCCTGTCCGTTCACAAGCACTTTGCCCCCCGTGGGGCGGTCAACGCCGCCCAATGTGTGCAAAAGAGTTGATTTGCCGCTGCCCGAAGGCCCGATAATCGCAACAAAATCACCCTTTTCAACCGAAAAGCTTACGCCGTTGAGCGCACGAACTTCATTCTCGCCTTTTCCGTAAACCTTTGTCAGGTTTTCAACCTTCAAAATCTCCATTTTCTCTCCTTTTGAGCATCATCCGTTCGAAATGCGGCAGGCAAACCTTTTATACGCGCAATCCGAATGTATTGTCTTCGACTCTTTTGTTTATGGTTGAAATTATACCCGCGCAATATGACTTGTGTGTGACTTGAAAATAACAGATATGTCACAAACACCGAATACGCAGCTTCGGAAACGGTTCAAACATTATCCAATCGAAGTGTTGTTAAACTGCGCTTTTATACAGGCGTATGGTGAACACTGCACCGCCCTGACGATGATTTTCCGCTTTAATTGTTCCGTTTTGTTTTGAAATGATGGTTCTTGACAACGCAAGCCCAATGCCGACGCTTTGCAGTCGCGGAATCTGCGCTCCGCATTGAACCGTATCGTTTTCAGTATGGGTATTATTCCTTAAACTCCCCGTTTCCGTACAGTTCATGCCGGCCGAACCGGTATAAAATCTTTCAAAAATATGCGGCAAATCCTGCTCCGCGATTCCGCATCCCGTGTCGCGAATTCGAAATTCCGAATAAATCGGGTTTTCGGATGCAGTGACATATATGCTTCCGTTTTCGCAGTGTTCGACACAGTTTTTAAGTATATTGCCCAAAGCTTCCGTCATCCAATCCGGATCGCAGTATGCAAACCCGGAAGCATCAATTTCGAAATGCACATTTTTCAGCTCCGCCATGATTTCCAGCGGCTCAACCGCTCCGTCAACAATTGCCGCAAGTTCGGCATGTTTCCTGCTGAAAGTGACAGAATCCGCATCGAGCCTTGCAAGCTTCAACAATGCGGAAACAAGCCACTCGATCCTTGTCAGCTGCCTGCGAAGTTCAAGAAGAAGCTCCATGCGTTTTTCTGCATTCATGCCGCTCCTGCCCAAAGATTCCGCAATCAGATTAAGCGCCGTCAGCGGAGTTTTTATCTGATGAGAAATGTCCGCAATTGAATCCGCAAGCTTTGTTTTGTCCGAACGCAGTGCATCGGCCTGCTCGCGAAGACGAACAATCAGCTTTGTGAGCTCGTTTTCAAGTATGCTGATTTCGCCTTCACGATACTTTGAAAGGCACATGCCCTCCGCACCGTGGAGAATGCCGTCGATTTCATCCGCAAGCTTTCTGAAATGCCTGTGACGCAGCGCAGCGTTCACAAGCTGAGCCGAAATCACAATTACAAAAGCGGCGGCCGCAATAAGCCCCGCTTTCTGATTTAAATAAAAACATATTCCGCTTGCGGCGATACCGACCGCGGCCGTTGTCAGCGTCAGCGCACAAACATCCGGATTTCTGAGTACTCTCATTTTCCATGCCCCCTTTGCGTTATTCTTCGGCGGCAAACCGCATATATTCAGTCTATTTTGTATCCAACGCCGCGCACCGTTTTAATAATGCAGGGAGTCTGCGGATCGGCTTCCAGTTTTTCGCGCAGCCGTTTAATATAAACGGTCAAGGTGTTGTCATTCACAAAGTCGCCCGCAACATCCCAAATGTGTTCAAGCAGCTGTGCGCGCGTTAAAACATGCCCGCGGTTGTTTATGAGCGTCAGCAAAAGCCTGTATTCCAATGCCGAAAGGCAAAGGTCCGTATCCCCGCGGAAACAGGCTCCTCTCTCAAGGTCAACACGCACATCGCCGAGACTGACCGCGGCCTGCGGTTTTCCCGCCCGTCGAAGAGCGTTTTTGATGCGCGAAACAAGCTCCCGCGGCCGAAAAGGCTTTGCAATATAGTCATCCGCACCGAGCTCAAGTCCCGTAACAACGCTGTGTTCATCACCCGAAGCCGTCAGAAAAATAATGGGTATATCCTTTTTGCTTTTCATGGCGGAGCAAACAACAAAGCCGCTGCCGTCCGCAAGCGAAACATCCAGCAGCACAATATCAAACTCCTCCTGTTCAAAAAGCCGCAGCGCTTCGGCCTGCCCGTTTGCGCTTTTGCACAAAAAGCCCTCATCCGTCAAAAACGAGCTCAACGCACGAACGATCGCGGCATCATCCTCAACAACAAGCACTCTGTTTGATTTATTCATAACGTTCCTCCGTCCCTGATGTTCGCATTTGCTTTCGCAGCATTCCGGTGCAAAATGCAAAACGCCCTGCTCCCCGTTTTACATGTATCGGCAGCACAATGGCTTATCCGTTTTCAAATAACAGGTTGAAAACACGGCCATCTTGCCGATACACAATTAAATCGCTGTTTCCCGCAGGAGCAGGGTGCAATGTTTTTCAAATTTTTTACTTTATCCGAGTTTTATTTTTCGGGACGAATAATTTCGGTTGTTGCATCCATCCACAGCCGTTCGACATTGTAATACTCGCGCTCTTCCGGATGGAAAATATGCACAAGAATTCCGGCAAAGTCAAGCACGATCCAACGGCCTTCGGAATAGCCTTCCCTGCGGCGCATCGGAAGCCCCATTTCGGCGGCACAATCTTCAATTTCATCACTCAGCGCCTTTACATGAATCGGCGATGTGCCGCTCATGAACACGAACCAATCGGTAATGATTGTTTTGTCTCCCACATGGACCGCAACAATATCGTTTGCTCTTTTTGCATCGGCGGCATCCACAATGCGCTTTACGCAATTTTTAAGCTCCTCGCGAAACCTGAGTTCCGGTTCCGAAAGGATGTTTTTGTTTTCGTTATTAGTTTCCATTCTTCCTCCGATTATATCTATATTGATATTATTTTTATTAATCGTACGTCTTTTTATTCGACATTGCCCGTATCGAATTCAGCCGGGATAAAATCGGCTTAAAACTCACCGCCGTTGCCGATTTGTCGTGTTTTCTCAATCGCCGCCGTGCATGCGGGCTTTCACCCGTTTTTCGAGTGCTGCAATGGTAATTTCCGTTTGCGGATGAATGCGCATTCCCTTATTTTCAGTGTATTCGATAGTGTTCCGAAGAACCGCTATCGTCGCCCTGTCGAGGTCTCTGAAAGCAAGCTCGCGCAAATCCCGTATTCTTCTGTAATCACGTGACGGCTCAAGCTTGTCCGCAAGAAAAATCACCTCATCAAACGGGGTCATTTCCGCACATCCGACGGTGTGCCGTTCTACTGCGTTCAATATTTCCGTATCCTGCACTCCGTACAGATCCCTTGCAAGCAGTGCACCTATGCGCGAATGAATCAAAAACGGATTTTCACGTTCTTCATTTGTCAGCGCATAACCCATTTTTTCGGCATATCGAACGGTCTCTTCACGCCCAAGCTTTGCGCAGTCGTGCAAAAGAGCCGCAAGCCGCGCTTTTTCTGTTGAAAGCCCGTGATACTGAGCAAGTCCGACAGCTTCACGCACGGTCAGCATTGTGTGACGCATTCTGTATTCATCCAAAACGTTCGAAACACGTTCCGCAAGCTGCTCTATGCTTTTGGGCTGATACAAGCGCTTTTCGTAAAGCAGCATTTCGGCGGAAAGCGGCACAAGCCTTTCAACGGTTTGTGCGTTTTGAACACGCCTTCTGATTTCCGTTGAGGATATGTCCGGCCCTTCCGCAGAAATAATCTCGACTCTGCCGCCGAATTCAGCCCTTATCCCGTCTGCAAGAGCTTCGATATCGCGTTCCTGACCGCGTCTGTTGACGGCAACGAGAGCTGCAAGCTCCAGTATTTCTTTCGGATTTTTCCATTTCGGAAAATCTTCAAGCATATCCGCTCCGACAATGAAATACAGCCCGGCTTTCTTGTTTATCCGCTTCATTTCGCGCAGCGTGTCAACAGTGTAGCTGACTCCGCCGCGGCGAATTTCGATATCGGAAGCGCGCATTCCGCGTTCGCGCTTCAAAGCGGCGCAGACCATATCGAATCTTAATGCAGCCGGAGTGCGCTCTGCGGAATGCTTATGCGGCGGATCTGCCGCAACAACAAAATCCACCCTGTCAAGCCCAAGCTCCTGTTTCACGGAACGGGCAACAAATATGTGCCCCATGTGAACGGGGTCAAATGTTCCGCCGTAAATTCCAATCTTCATATGCATATTATACAACATCCTGAACCGTTTGTGAATGAAAAACATATCTATGTGCCATACTGATTTTATGAATGACACATTGTTGAAAAGTTATAATCGGAGCTTCAACGGCGGCAAATCCCGCTTTGCGCGCATATGCGACAACGTGTTTTCGGCACTGCTGCTGACCGCCGCACTTTATTTGCTTGTTTCGCGAAAGCTGCATCACGGCGCCGCGTCTTTGTTTGCCGCAATGCTCATTTCCGCGTCAATACTGCTCACTGCAAGCCTTTTGCGCAGCCTGCGGTTTAATGCCCACATCAAAAAACTCCGCAAAGAAACATCCGAGTCGATTTTGCGGCGCAGGATACTCGTTTCGCCCGAAGTGGACGAAGTAATCCGCAGCCTGCACCGTTCATCCTCGGAATACCCGAATCAAGCGTGTTCCGAACAGAGTGCAACTCGCTCGTTTTATCTGCTCCGAACTGAAAAAGCAATCACTTTTGATGATATTCTTCCGATTATTCGCGAGGCTCTTGAAAAAGGCATTTCGCACATCGTGATATATTCAGTTTCGAAACCCGCACCGGAAGCGGAATCCGCCGTGCGCACCGTCGGTGCCGCCGCAGTTGAGTTTAGGCTGCTTGAAACAATTCCGCAAATTCGCGAACGCTTCCTGCCCGACGATGCCGAAATCGATTCCGAAATCAAAGCTGCATTTCCTCCCGCCGAGCGTGTATCCGTCAGGGTCCGCGCTGAGCGCGCCGCATCGAAACTCCGCACGGAAAAACACGCTTCAAAGTACTTCTTTGCGGGCATGGGGTTATATGCTCTTTCGTTTTTTTCGGCATACAGATTCTATATGCGGTTTGCAGCCTCGGCAATGATGTTCGCCGCAATGCTGCTGTTTATCCGCAAAATAACCGCATCCTCCAAACCCGAAGACAGCCGGTGCTGACCGCAGGCATTTCATCCGAAGCTTGTTTTATTCCGCCGGCGGAGCATTCGGATCGGGGGTGTCGTCCAGCTTCAAAAGCTCGCGCGCTATCTGAAATTTCAGGGATGAGTATGCGCCCGAATCGGGAACATCTAGCATTACGATCACAACACGCTCATCCTCCTGCGCAACGTTAAGGCGAAAACCGGCAAACCATGAATACATGCGGGTTTTGTCTTTGCCGATTTCGGCCGAACCCGTTTTTGCCGCAACGTCAACATTCGTGACACGCAGCGAACGGCCCGTTCCGTTTTTGTTCGGATCCACAACGCCTTGGAGCATCGGGACTATTTTGTTTATTGCATTTGTCGAAATTGCGTCCTCCATCCATACGGAGTATTCGCTTTTCCGAATGCATTTGTATTCCACGCCGTCCGTTACGTATAATCCGTCCGTGATTCGCGGGGTCGGCATATCGCCGTTGTTTGCAAATGCGGAGAACATTGCCGCAAGCTGAAGCGGCGTCACGAGCACCTGGCCCTGTCCGTAGCCGGAGTCCGCAAGCATTTTGTTGTCCATCACGCTGCCGCGGCTGTAAAGCTGGGAGCTGGCAGCCCCCAATTCATAGGGCAGCGACTTGTCCATGCCGAGTTTTTCATTAAAATATGCAATGAATTTCTCCTGACCGATTTTCAGTGCAACATCCGCAAAGTAAATATTGTCGGAATGCAGCATACAGTTTGTCATGTTCATTGGTTCCGTGCGGTGATAGACGCGCGTGCGTTTTATGCGCGGCCAAGGCCATTCCCCGTAACCGGTCGGCTTCCAGTAATCATTATCGATATAGCCTGTGAAAACATAATTCTCATTCACCGTACCCGTATCAAGCGCAGCAGCAGCAGTGAACGCCTTGAAAGTTGATCCCGGCGGGTAAAGTTCCCTTGTTGCGCGGTTTCTGAGCGGCTCATTCTCCTGATCTTCAAGGGCTTTGTATTCATCGCCGCTCATACCCTTTATAAACCTGTTTAAATCATAGGAAGGATTGGAAGCAATTGCATTCACTTCTCCCGTTTTCGGGTTCATAACAACGACCGCACCCGCCGTGTCCGTACCGAAAAGCACAAGATCGAGCAGTTCCTCGGTGCGCTGCTGCAATTTGAAATCGATCGTCAGCATCACATCGCTGCCGTCAACTTTATCTTTGCGATAGATGACCTTTTTAACGGCTCCGTCCGTTCCGCGGATGAAGAAATAATAGCCGTCCTTGCCGCGGAGCTCCCTTTCGTAAAGCTTTTCTATGCCGCTTTTACCGACTTTGCTGTCAGTAGTATATAATCCGTCATTCGGATCGCGTCCCTCGTTATATGTCTGTATCTCCTCCCATGTTGCGAATGAAATATAGCCCAATGTATGCGCAAGCAGGCTCCCGTAAGGGTAATACCGCTTTGAACCGTAGTGCTCGGTGTCAACATGAACTCCGTTTACGGCATTCAGCTGTTCCTGCTGTTCAACGGTAACTTCATCGGGCATCGCCTGATAAACGGTGATGAACTCGTTTGTGTTCTTTCCGAATTTTGTTCGCAGCTCTGCGGCGTCCAAACCGAGCACGGCGGCAATTTCGGCAGCAGCGGCATCGAATTCCGCCGAGAAGCGTGTATTCAGATACTCCGCATCGGAATAAAGCCTGTCCGCTTCTTTTTCCGCATCCTGCTCGCTCATGCCCGCATTTTTCTGCATTATTTCATCCGTAATCACATTTTTCGGCGCAATTTCGCTTAAAAGCGCGTAAACAGTCACAAGGCGGACATTGGTTGCAACAACAGCTCCGTGAGAAACGATATCGCCGCGCTCTGCCGCAAGCGTTGCCCTGTCGAACGTGTCGCCCCAGGCCATATCCGGAAAAATGTGGCTCGGCTGCCATACAACCCGCCAAAGATTATTCTCTTTCAGAAGAGTCATCTCGTATTCGTTTGTCAGGTCACCCGCGGATTGTGTTTTATATGTCATCGTGTATTTAATGACTTTTTTTGAATTTCCGGAAACGTTCTCTTCAGCAATATTGTATTCAATATCGTTCACGCCGAGCAGCGAAAACAGGCTCTCGTAACGCTTTTCGAACTGGGCGAGAGTTATTGTGTTTTTATATGCTTCAATGCTGTCGTCAACGGCATTCTCCGGCGCAACATGAGCACTGATGAAGGAAAAAGCTTCCGTAAACTGCCCGTTGCGTATTGAATTCATGAACAATGTGAACGCCTGTTCGTCCCCGGACGCCGTCTCCCGGCTGCATCCCGCAGCGAAAAAAACCGTGCAGCATAAAGAAAGCAGCATCAGAGAGGAAAGGATAAAGCAAAAAAATCTTTTTGTTTTTGTTCCGAAAGTCAGTTTCATTCCTGTTTATACCTCGATATTTATACCTCGATACTCATACCCCGATTTAATTCTTTTGTTTTCAAATCTTTCGAGCTATAATCATGCATTATAATTATACTACCGAAGTGAGAATATGTAAAGCCGCATTGCCCGTGTTTTATGTCGTCGGCAGCAATATCGTGTTTCGATTCGCTGTTTTCTGTCTTTTTTAAAGAAAGCGCGTTTAACATCAGCTGCCGCTGCACATGGTTATTCGCGCGGCGGCAGTCTTTTTTTAACCGTCAGGGCGGTTTTCCGTCGGCAATCAGCTTTTTTGGATAAAAAAACTCTCAATATGCGCATTATTTTTCGGATTCTGTTGACATATATGCAAATCTGCATTAAAATTTCAATCATGACAGATTCAAAAGAAATGATAAAAAAACTGGGTTTGACCCCGAACAAGGCTCTGGGGCAGAATTTTCTTATCGATACCGAAGCGATAAGCCGCATTGCAGCGCTTGCAGACTGCCAAGGCGAAAACGTGCTTGAAATCGGTCCCGGGCTCGGTGCATTGACATCCGCTCTTTCGGAAAAAGCGAAAAATCTGCTTGCGGTTGAAATAGACCGTACACTTGTCGGAATTCTTGCGGATGAATTCGCGGATAAACGCAGCGTGCAGCTCCTTTGCAGCGATTTTCTGAAGCTTCCGCCTGCAAAAATCTCCGATGCATTCGGCGGAGAGCCTTTTACTGTTGCTGCAAATCTTCCGTACTATATAACATCACCTATTTGTATGCGGCTGATTGAATCCGGACTCCCTGTAAAGCGCATGGTGCTTATGATGCAGGTTGAAGCAGCAGAGCGGTTCTTTGCGGCACCGCGTGATGTGAACTACGGGCCGCTCTCGATTGTTTCCCAGTATCTTTTCGACATTTCAACCGAACTGAAACTCTCACCCGCGGCATATTACCCCGAGCCGTCGGTTCATTCCTGTGTGCTGAAATTCGAACGAAACGGCAGCGAGCTTCCGCCGAATTTTATAAAGGTGCTTCGTGCCGCATTTGCGATGCGTCGAAAAACGCTCCGAAACAATATGCTGCAATTGATTCCGAAAAACAATGTTGACGAAGTGATTGCCGATGCCGGACTTTTGCCGACCGTCCGAGCCGAAGAGCTTGCAGCGGCCGATTTTGTGCGGCTTGCCGATTCATACAACCGTTACGGCAATAAAGTATCGGAAGCAGATCCAACCTGCGCCGAATAAGCAGCACGGTCAATAAGTGCCTGACAAAAAACGATGAGAAGGACTGCCGCAAATTTCGCGGCAGTCCTCATTTTTACGGATTAATAAACCTTTGAAATCGTGAACTTTTTGAGAGTTTTCAAAAGACCTGCCGCTGCGGTTCCGCACCGAACATATGGCACAAAAAAACCGCTCAAACAATTTGAGCGGTTTATGGAGCTGGTGATCAGATTCGAACTGACTACCTCGTCATTACCAATGACGTGCTCTACCTACTGAGCTACACCAGCGTTGCTTCCCTGCGGAACGTGTTGTATTATAACTCACTCCGCGGACAATTGCAACCCCTTTTTTAAAAAATTATTATATATTTTAATTTTCCTGTCGATTTGATATTCCGGCTCCCTGTTCATCGTATTCGTCCCGAACGTCTTCCGCCTCCGTTTCAATTGCCAATCGATGCGTCAGCAAAATTATATCATTCCCGAATGTTGAAGTTCGGCACAAATTTGGCTATAATGATAGATGTTGAATAATGTGCTTTTTTCCGATACGCTGCTCTTCAATCAAGCGCAATCGGCAAAAAAACACATTGAGGATTAAATTTTCACGGAGGCTGCTCCTTGGACAACAATAATCGTTCCACAGTGTCCCAAACCCGTTCCCGCAATCGGAAGGGTGTTTTGGGCATAGATTTCCGTTCACCTTTCGGCGTTCTCGTCTGTGCGCTGGCGGTGTTCGTTTTTGCGCTCGTTTCCCTTGTTATCGTTCATTTTTCACTTAAAGCGGATCATGAACGCGCCGTACGCACCTACAGAGAAAACAACTGGCTCAAAACTACCGCTCAGGCGGACGGAACCACGCTCGTTTCCGGGAAAAGCAGCGGCACGTCATACCAATATATTGAGGACAACCGTATTATTCCCGGCGTCACAATTTCCGGTGTTCCCGTCGGCGGAATGGATTACGAAAACGCACGCAATGCAATGCTTGACGCGCTGAGTGCGGAGTTTTCGAAAATCAACATTTCCGTAACGGTAGACAATGTTACCATTGTTCTCACCGCATCGGATTTTCGCATTACGACAAACATCAACGAGCTGCTCAGCTCTGCGTTCAAACTCGGCAGAAGCGATGCCGACCCTTATCAGAATTATCTGAAGCGCGTTGAAATTGCCGAAAATGGTTTTGAAGTCGGCAGCTACACCCTTCGGATGGACGAGGAGAGCGTTGCTGCAATCGTATCCGAAGCAGCTGCTCAGCTGGATCACCCCCCTATTGAGCCCTATGTGACGCTTTTGAACCGTGTCGGCGGCGGCAAACCGGGTTACGGCACGGGCGGCGATATTTCAACCGTTTGCAAAACTCAAACGGTCAAAGCTCCCGACGGAACAGTTGTCGGAGAGATCCTTTTTCATACCGGCAGCAACGGCTTCTGTCTTAACCGCGAAGATATGCTGAAGCAGATTTCCGAAGCGTTCAATTCCGGGAATTATAACGCGTCTCTTTCGCTCCTTCTCGAGGAAGTTGAACCCGAAGGCGATGTGAACACGCTCATTGACTCAATGCGTGAACTCTCCCGTTTCTCAACCGAATTTGCAACAAGCAACGAGTCCCGTTCCCGCAACGTCCAAAAAGCGGCCGGGCTGCTTAACTGTGTTATTCTCGAACCGGGCGAAGAGCTCAGCTACAACGAGCTTCTTGGGCCGCGCACCGAAGAACTCGGCTGGCTTCCCGCGCACGGGATTTCCGGCGGCAAAGAATATATCGACACTCCCGGCGGCGGAATCTGTCAGGTAAGCTCAACACTGTACAATTCATTGCTGCTTATCGGCCCCGATATTCGCATCGTCAGCCGCTCCCATCACTCAATCCCCGGAAGCTATGTTGCAATGGGACTTGACGCAACCGTTTCGTATTACGGGCCCGACCTTGTGTGGAGCAATGCAGCGGAATCTCCCATGTTCCTTTTTGCCTATGCGGACATGCGGACAAAAACAGTTTACACCTTTGTTTACGGCACGCAGCCCGATGACGGCACGCATTACAAAATCTGGTCGGATACCATAGAAAAGCTCGACCCTCCCGAACCCAAACGCATTGCCGAACCGCTTTGGCCGACAGGATATTCGAAAATGGTCATTTCGCCCCGTTACGGCTACGTCGTTGAAGTTTACAGGCAGCTTATCGGTGCGGACGGTCAGCCGGCAGACGATGTTGAAAAGCTCTACACCGACAAATACGTTGCTGTGCAGGGCGAGCTGCATTACGGCACCGGCAGCTCGACTCTTCCCGTGCCGAACCGCTGAAAATAATTGCCAACCGCTATTGACAAAAACCTGAATTGCTATTAAAATGTATTGAAGTTTCGATTCGACCAACGAACTAACCGGAAGGAGACTAATGATGAACAAGAAAGTATTTGTAAAACTTATTGCACTGCTTATGGCGGCTGCAATGCTGCTCGGTGTCTGCGCCTGCTCCGCAACCGACAACAACCCCACCATCGGCAAAATCGGCAAGGTGAAAATTACACTTTCACAGTACCAGCAGATTTATCAGCAGTACAGCTATTACGCAAATAGCATGGACGATTTCAACGGTTTTATTAAAAACCAGCTCATCACCTACGGCGTGACTCTTAACAAGTGCTATGAACTCGGCCTTGACAAAGAAATCAGCCAGGACGAGCTTCAGAAGAACGTTGATGCTAAGCTTGATCAGGCAATTGCAAGCTACAAAGTCGATGCAAGCATCACCGACGAGGCTGCCATCCGCGAAAACAAGCTTGATCAGTTCAAAGCGGCGCTTAAAAAGCAGGGCACTTCCTACAAAGCATACATGAAGTCCCTCAAGCAGTCCGAGCTTGAATCCATGATGATGGAAATGCTTCAGGAAAAAATCTATTCCGAAGTTCAATTCGACGCATCCGCTTTTGAAAAATACATCAGCGAGAACACTCTCTCCCAGAGGGATAACTACGGCAAGGACGTTTCCGCGTTCATGACCGCTTACAACTCCTACATCAGCGGTTCCGGCATGATCCCCCTCTACACTCCCAACGATATGTTCACCGTCAAGCACCTTCTCGTTCAGTATGACAACTCCGACAAGGTCAGCGATACCGTTGAAGGCGTTTTCACCGATGAACAGAACAAAAAGCTTGATGAAATCCGCAAAGCACTTGAGAGCGGCATCTCCCTCGATGAGTTTGTTGACAAGTATGTCACCAACGGCGATTACCAGAGCGACACCGTATTCGTGTCCGCAACTCCCGACCCCTCGGCAACTCCCAACCCCGATGCAACTCCCGAGCCCACTGCCGATCCCGATTCCCCCGGCGGCTACAAAGAGCACGGCTACATCATGAACGAAAACCTTCTCAGCAAATACTTTGACGGTTTCGGTGCAGCAGCCTGCCTGCTTTTCTACGGCGATGATTGGAAGATTCCCGCTGAGTCCGCATCCCCCGCACCCGATGCAACCGATGCTCCCAAGACCACGGATGCTCCCGCAACGGATGTTCCCGCAACCACCGACGTTCCTTCAACGGATGCTCCCGCAACCACCGACGTTCCTTCAACGGACGCTCCCGCAACCACCGATGTTGCTTCCACCGATGCTCCCGCAACGGATGCACCCGCAACCGACGCTCCCACCACCGATAAACCCGCCGACGACGAGACCGACCCCGTCAAGAAGTACGGCATCAAGATATACACCACCACCGACGGACAGAAGATCGCAGAAGTCACCACAAAGACTTCCGGCGGCGGCGTACACTTCATCTTCATCAACGAAAGGCTTGATGCAGGCGATACCGTTATCAAAGCTGAGAACGATGATGCAGCTTACAGGAACGCCAAGAAGTTCTACATCGAAAAAACGGAACAGGATCACTACTCCGAATGTTTCACTGAGTGGAAGAACAACACAAAGATTCGCATGAACGACAAGTATATCGACACTTATGCAAAGCAGTTCCTCGGCATTGCCTGATAGGTATTTCGAAAAGAGCTGAATAAGCTAAGCGATATCCGAACAAAAACCCCCGAGAAATCCGTCAACGGAATTCTCGGGGGTTTGATGTATCTATCTTAAATCACGCAATCACGTTTATAAGACTCTCCGGCAGAAGGCAGCAGCCGTAGTCCGATTCAAATGCAATCAAAGAGCATTCCTCGAAACAGAGCAATTTTTCATCTTTCAAAAAGCTTACTGCCAGTCGTATATTCATTCCTTCGCAGGCATCCGCTGCACCGTTGCTCCGTGCACTTTCGATTATGCGTTCCGTTTCCTCTGCATCCGTTTTTTCAACCGAAACCACGGTGCATTCCACATGCTCTGGATAAAAGTCGGCCGCCCCGTCACCGCAAAGCTTAACGACAATTCTGTGCAGCAGCAGCGAACGAATCGATTCGCCGAGTTTTGATACGCCCGACGTCGGAACAAGCTTACCGCAACCTTCCCGCAGTGCAGACAGGTGAGCAGGGTGCAGCATTTTTTCTAAATTGACCGTTTCGCCCGTATTCAAAAAACTCTGCAATGCTTCCACAACGCGAGCCGAATCTTCTTCACCGCGCTCTCCGCTCACGGAAGCCGGGATGTTCGGCTGTTCGCAGCTTTCATCAGAAGGCGAGGAATTTGCCGCATATAACACGGACAGCAGCTCATCAACCTGAAGCAGCTCCGACGACGGGAACGGCATTATCGCCGCCGCAGTTCCCGCAAGCATAATAAAAACCATGCACAAAAGCATGAATGCCGGAATCGGAAGCATCACCCTCCTGTTCCGATGTATTCTGCCGCATTTCATGCCCCGTTCTTTTTCATTCATTGTCATGACAATTCCTCCATGCATCCCTTCTGTCGGGTTTATTCTTCCCGCAGAGCATATCGGTATTCTTCCCAATGCATATATTCATCGGTTATTCAAAAAAAGCCCTGCACGCAAGCGTGCAAAGCTTTTTTGAGCAGTTATTCAAATCAAATATCAGTCTACGATTCCATCGTTGAAGCTTTCCGTATCACCGTAGGACGTGTAATTCGTTCTGCCGCGATGTTTGGGCTTTGAGTACGTTTTCGGTACTTTATTCACGCAGTGAATCAATGAAAACTCGCGTTTTGCAATATCCGTTATTCCGCGATTCAGGCAGCTTACGCCGTTCAAATAACGAAGCAGGCGAATTCCGAAGATTCTGAAAACAAGTGCAGCCGCAAGCGCAATGTACGGGTGCGCAGTAAGCTTGACAGAGGCGGAGATTTGCAGCTCATTCTGCGCGCCGAACGCTGCAACGGCAGCGCCGAGTTTTGCATTGCCGATAAGCACCGCAATTATCAACACCAGCAATCCGACAATGTACATCGTGCTGCCGACACGCGCAAAATAGTAGCGCAGTTTTCCCCTTGAAAACAAACCGATAATCCCGAACAGCAGGAAATGAATTCCGCAGAGCATAAAATAGCTTGCAGCTGCAAGCAAAATACCCTCCGCTGCCGTGATCAAATCCGCGTATTGATTCATATCCGTGCCGAAAGTTCCGGCAAGTCTTGACACCATGCCGCAATAATATGAGAACTGCGGTTTAAGCTGAAGAATTGTCAGCCTGTCGTCAACAACATTTGCCGAAACATATTTCACATTCAGATGAAACCACGGCATCGCAAGGCTCAAAATCAACAGCAATGCAAACACAGCGCAAAGCGGTTTGCTGAAATTGAATTTGCAGCGTTTTTTTCCGGAAACCTGAGCCGCTTCACCGCTGAAGCTGTCATCAACAACGGTCCCCGTGCTGTGTGAATCCCTCACGAGTTTTCTTCCGCAAAGCGGGCAGTACTCGCCGGACTCTACCTCAATTTTGCAATCAGGACAATACATTTTTTCCTCCAATCTTTATTTACCCGAGATTTTTTCAGGCTTCAGTATGTGATTTTTATGTCATCCGCACTGAAAACAATGTTTATTGTGCCAAGCTCGTCCGTACGGTAAATCTCAGCATTAACCTGCTTCAGTTTTTGAATTGTATCGTAGTCGGGATGTCCGTAGCTGTTGCCTTTTCCGACGGAAATTATTGCGTATTCCGGGCTGACAGCCTCCAAAAAACCGAGAGAGGAGCTTGTCGTTGAACCGTGATGCGGCACTTTCAAAACATCGGCATCGAACAAATATTTCTCATTGTTCAGCATTGCAGCCTGTTCGGAACGCACGGTTGCATCTCCGGTGAAAATCATCGAGTGATTTGCGTATTCCACGCGCATGATAAGGCTCCATTCATTCCAATCCGTCTTTGAATACTCATCAAATTCCGGTACGGGCGAAAGAACCGTCACCTTGCAGTCGCTGTCCCAATCAATAACATCTCCCGCCCATACATAACTGCATGGAATGTCTTTTTCTTCAAGCACGGCGTTGATTCGTTTTTGAATCCTCGTTTCAAGCCCCGCTTCGGACATCACATATTTTCCGACATCAAAGGCATCGAGCAGATACGGCATTGAACCGACATGATCCGAATGGGTGTGCGAGCCGATAACAACATCAAGCTGCCGAACACCCTTTTCGCGGATAAACTGCTCAATCTGCTTTGAGTTTGAGGATTCGCCGGAATCAATCAGCATCGTTTTGCCGTTCGGCGAAATAATGAAGAATGAATCGCCCTGACCGACGTCAAGCGCGAATATCTGCATTTCGCCGTCAAAATTTCCTGTGGAATTACCCATTCCGGCATATAAGCCGTATGCGGCAGCAAGCACGGCAATGATAATGCCGATGATGCGCACACCGATGGGTAAGGACCCTTTTTTATTTCTTTGTTTTTCCATGCTATCAATTATACAGTAATTTGAGCAGAAATTGCAATATATTTATTGATTTTGACAAAGAATTAACGGTTATGCCTGTCTGCCTCCGTGAGCTTGGCGTCCTGTGCGTTGGCTTTAAATGCGAATTTGTATCTGCGGATGTTTTTTGCAAAAAATTGCGGTAAAACACAGGATTTATTCCTCTTCCGCATTCAGATACGGCTTTATGCCGTCGAGCACCGGCAAAGTGATCGTGAATGCCGCGCCTGTCTGCATATTCACGGCTCTGATGCTGCCGTGGTGCGCTCTGACAATATCATTGGCCATTGACAAGCCGATTCCGTAGCCTGCTTTTGCGGCGGCTCCGCGATGAAATCGTTCAAACATGAGCGGAAGTTCATCCTCCGGAATGCCCGCACCGTGATCCTCAATGCGAACTTCAATGTTCTGTATGCAGTCTTTGATTATGACGTTAACGGCAGTTCCGCGGGCGGTATGCTCAACGGCGTTTTTGATTATGTTGCTTATCGCCTGCGGCAGCCAAAAAGCATCCGCGGAAATGCAAATTGAATTCTTTGGTTCAAAAAGCAGTTCAACGCTGCGGGCTTCGGCAAGAGGGCTCAGTTCATCACAGCATTCCTTTATTGCTTCTGAAAGATCGATTTTTTCCGGAACCATCGTTATTTTGCCGGATGCAAGCTGGCTTGATTTCAATACCCTGTCCACCTCGTCCGTGAGGCGGTTCATGCAAAGCTGACTCTTCTTCAAAGCTTCAACCTCATCCGGAAGCTTCAATTTCATTTGCAGAATATCCAGTCGAATCTGCAATGCGGTCGCAGCATTTTTGATTTGATGCGCAATGTTTTCAACAAAATGCGTCATTTCTTCTTCACGATGCGCGGAAGCGGCACGCATGAGTGAAAACTGTGCCGTAAGCTCGGAAAATGCGTTTTGAAGATTCGCAACGGCGCCTTCGTTCAATGTTTCTTCAATATCGTCCTCCGGATACAGCAAAAAATGCTCAACCGACTTTGAAAGCCTGTCGAGCTCACGTCTTTGCCTGCAAATATGAAACAATTCACCGCCGAGCGTCGCAGCAAGCAGGACGGCAAGCCAAATCAGCCATTGCATTGCGTTTTCTCCGTTCGTTTTCTTCCGTAAAAACTCTTATTGCTCCGTAACGGGCAATGTCCAGCGGTAACCTATGCCGCGCACGGTTTCGATGTAGGGCTTGCCGTTAACCTTTCCGAGTTTGTCGCGCAGCCGACTGATATTCACGCTTAAGGTGTTTGCATCCACAAATGCCGAATCCTTATCCCAAACCAGATACAGAAGCTCCTCACGGGACACGGTCTGTTTCGAATGCGTTATCAATGCCGCAGCAAGCTTTGTTTCGGTTGCGGTCAGCTCAAGCACGTTCCCTTTTCGCCTGATGCGGCAGCTTGCGCTGTCGTAGCTGAGTTCTCCCGTTCTCAGGACTCCGCTGCTCTTTTTTGATGTGCGGCGCAGCAGAGCTTCAATGCGGACAAGAAGTTCATGCATCCTGAACGGCTTTGCAACGTAATCGTCCCCGCCGGCACGGAAGCCGCGCACAAGCTCGATTTCACTGCTGCATGCAGTCAAAAAAAGTATCGGCACATTTGAAAACTCTCTTATCCTGCGGCAAAGCTCGTAACCGTCATCCTGCCCTAAGCGTACGTCCAGAATAACAAGATCCGCACCGCCGTCACGCATTGTCTGCATTGCGGCAGAGGCGCAGTCCGCGCATGAAACGGTATAGCCGTCGCTTTCAAGAATTTCCCGCAGCCCATCGGCAACGTTTTTATCGTCTTCAGTGACAAGTATATGTTTGTTCACGGCACTGCACCTCCTGCCTGTTTTCAGTCATTTAACCAACATCTCAACATCCTCATTCCCGTTCGGGATTCATTGTTTATTATAGCTGATTTGAGACAATCTTTCCATCCTCAATTTTAATTATTCTGTCCGCTTTTTTTGCGATCTCGAGATCATGGGTAACGATTATCAGAGTCTGTCCGAAACGCGCCGCACAGCTGCTCAGCAGGTTAAGCGTGTCCTCCCCCGCTTTTTTGTCCAAATTGCCCGTCGGCTCATCCGCAAAAATGATATGCGGCTTTGCAAGAATCGAGCGCGCTATTGCAACACGCTGCTGCTCACCGCCGGAAAGCTCATAAGGGTACTTTTTCAGCTTTTCTTCGATTCCGAGCATCTTTGTAACCTCTGCAAGAAATGTTTCGTCCGGCTTCCTGCCGTCCAGCCTCAGCGGCATACAAATGTTGTTCAGCACGGAGTACTCATCCAGCAGATTGAACTGCTGAAACACAAAGCCCATGCTGCGTCTGCGAAAGATTGCCATTTTTTCGTCAGAGAACGAGAACATATCCACGCCGCCGATAAGCACTTTTCCGGATGTCGGCCTGTCCAGTCCGCTCAGAACATGAAGCAGGGTGGATTTTCCCGATCCGCTTCTTCCGATTATCGCATAGAAAAGTCCCTTTTCAATCGAAAGATCGACTCCGTTCAATGCGTTCACCGCTCCGGATGATGTTTTGTACTCTTTGTACAGTTTTTCTGCCTGCAAAATAATTGACATAATTTTTCTCCTTATATTTCACAATAAATTTTCGTCCAAGATTCATCTTTCGTTCAAAACGGCCGTTCAGCGTGCGCGAAGCATTGCCGCAAGATCGTTTCTCGTCAGTCGATGCTTTGCTGCACGGGAGAGCAGGATGAGTATCGCTGCGCAGCTAACCGTAATGAGCACAACCGTCAGCGCGTTCGCTCCCCCCTGTGCAAGTCCCGAAAGACCGGATTTCACAAAATCAAGCACATTCATGTCTGCATTCACTTCCTGCCGATGTTTATAACGCGAAATTGCGGAAGCAAACATATATGCCGCATACACGAGCCAGCCGCACAATACTGCTGCTGCACCGCGCAGCGCAGCACGGCAATTCAGCTGCCACCGAAGCTGACGTTTGGACATTCCGAGCGCACGCAGAATGCTGAATTCGCGCTCTTCCCCCTCCGCTTCAAGCGTCAGAATGTTTCCGATAAGCAGCAGCATGACAAGTGCGATGCAGCCGCATCCCGAGTAAATCAATATGAGCTTTTGCAGATCCTCCTGTATATACGCTGCATACTGTTCACGGTTGTTGTTCATTGAAATGCTTTGTTTGGCAGTTATTTCAGCAAGCACACTGTCCGTTGAAACATATCCGGCATTAAGGTCGGTATATACATTCGCAGTGTTACAGCCGTATTCGGCTTCAACAGCGTTTTTGTCACCGGTAACAAAGCTCCCGCAAAGGCTGCCCGGCTCGCATTCCGTCAGGATGTTTTTCAGGAATTCGTCCGAACAGAATACTGTGTACGGCTGATAAGCACCTGTGAGAATCAGATTGGTTTTTTCGTGATCGAATTCTGCCACGGCAGCGATGCTTACGTTTTTTGTGAGCAGCTTGCTGTAAGCGCCTAACCTGTATGCATCTTCCTCCCGAATGAGTTTTGAACCGTAGCAGCCGACTGAAATTTCATCACCCGCCGATAAATCGGCTGCGCCGAAGTGTTCACGATTAAAAAACACTCTGCCGTCCGTTCCGACAGGAAAGGACATTATTACGCCTTCTCCGTTTGAAAACGCCCGCCATGCCGCCGCATCAACAGCGGAAGGGTCAATCAATGTGCCGAGGCTTTCCTCCGATAAGGCATACAGGCACACGGCTGCACCATCCTCAAACTGAGGGTCATATTCACGCAAAGCGGTGAAAAGGCTGCTGTTTTTGTCGCCGTCGAACGTCAGCTCCACCGTCATCGAATTAAATGCAGCTGCCTTTGTGACGCCGGGTATGCTCTGATAGGTTTTCAGCATATCCGCAGTAATAAGCTGTGCATTTCGACCATCCCTGATAAATGCAACCTCCGAAGATTCCGCATTCAGAACATATGCAGGTTGATTTTGCCATTTATGCATATCGGCTCTCGGATAAAGTGATTCCAGAATGCCGAATATAACCGCACCGCAGAATACAGCGGCAAGCAGCACGACCGCAATGCGGCGGAAAACTTCAAACGCATGCGCACGTCGGCGGGCTGTATGCATCCTGCCCGTCAGCGGCTCTGAAAGTGCGATGCGGAAAACAGTCATTCGCGCCGCAAATATCCCTGCAATCCAGCACAGTGCCGTGACTGCAAGCTGCGACAGCGGAACGTCCACCTGCACCGGTGCGGATTTTGCATACACAAACAGCTTCAAAATCAGCTTTGTTATAATGGTTCCGAGCAGTGTTCCCGCTCCAAGCGCAGGCAGGCACAGAATCAGCGTTTCAAACGTCAGCAGCAGTCTCAGCTGCCGTTTTGTTATGCCTATACTTCGAAAAAGAGCGATCCCTCTGACCTGCTTGCGGAGCTGAACAGCATATATGCAGACCACTGCAATAACGGTCACGGCAAGAATCAGGCAAATATAAAACGAATGATAATTCGCTTCACATTTATCCGAAAATGCGGCGGTGTTTATGCAAACAGCTTTGTCCGCATTTGTTCCGCGACGTGTTTTTTGCATGTATGCATTGATACTCTCCGCTGCCTGTCCGCGTTCCGCTTCATCAACTTCAAAAAAGAATTGACGGTTTGCTGCCGCAACCGAAACATGCGTTGCCCCCGCTGTGGACTGCTCATTCATCTGCGCAGCTGTTTCAATTGCTTTGGTCCGCAAATTTTCTCCCGCCGTATTTGTGATAAGCGCACCGCAAATCGGCTTTGAAAGCTTGTTCTCGCTCAATTGCCAAAGGCTCGAGTATTCGCGCAAAACACCGCACAGCGTGAAGGTGCATTCAACCGGGATTTTTATCCCTTCAACGGATTCTTCGGATTCGGCATCAAAAAGAACTGTGAAGGAAATCTCCTGTCCGATTGTATAATTCTTTCCGAGTTTCGAAAGAGCGGAAGCTTCCAACGCTATTTCACTGTCATGCTGCGGGAACTCTCCGTCCTGCAATTCGATTCGTCCGATTTTGAGCAAATTCCCGTCCGCCGAACCTACGGATGTGACCGCTGCGCCGCTTTTTGATACTGCCTGACCGTAGACCGTCGCCGCTCCGATCTCTCCGATGCCGTTCACCGTGCTCAAAAACTCCGCATCGCCCTCAATTCCGTACGGTATTGCGCCGTACCATGCGCCGTAGGTGTTCAGCCTGTATTCCGCATTCGTTTTTATAATGCTGCCCGTTATGCAAAGCGTAACAAGCATAGCGGCAAATGAAATTGTCAGAATGATAACCGTAAGCAGGCTGCTGCGCTTTTTCCCCTTTAGCCCGTGCAGCGCAAGTTTGAAAAGCTCTTTTTTCATTTTGCTCATTCCTCTCCGTTTTTTCGATTTTGCTTGAGTTTCCGACCGTGTAACGGCCGACTCCGCTCGGCAGCAGTGTCTGCTTAAACCAATCTTTGCCGGCTCTGTAATGCATTGCGATTTAACTCATGCTTTTTAAGCAGGCAGGCACAACATCCGATGTTATCCGTCTTTCAACAAACAAAAGTATAGCATGCCATGCTTACAACAGGCTTTCAGCCGTGCTTACAGTTTTGTAAGTTTCGTGCCGCATATCCGAATTTAATCGGTATTCACTTATTATATCACAACTTCGCTGCAAAAAATTGCCGCACCGAACCGCTGTCCGACACGTTGCAAATGCGCGATAAAGCGGCTTCTCATAAGGCGAAATAAGTATATTCCTGTTTTTTCAATATATTTGCATTATTCAGGTTGACTAAACGATGAACATTGAGTATAATGTATCAGTAATTCGAGTCGGCCGCGGTCGGGTTGAATCATTCATTTCCCGCAAGAGAGAGGGGGGAAACTGATAATGGAAATCCGTGTTGGTGAAAATGAATCCTTGGAAAGCGCAATTAAACGTTGGAAGCGTAAATGTGCTCGTTCAGGTATCCTTGCTGACGCAAGAAAGCGTGAGCATTACGAAAAGCCCAGCGTAAAACGCAAAAAGAAGGCTGAAGCTGCAAGGAAACGCAAGTATTAATTGCATCCTGCTTTACCGTTTTTTCAAAATGAATCGGCTTTGCTGTCGTTCATTTTAAAAAGCGAATATGTTTAATCGAAGTGCAGAAGAGCGATTTCGCCCGTCTGCACTTCTTTCGTTTTTGTCTGTTTTTTCGGCCGACTGCCGCTCTTTCATGTTAACATGGGTTCACTAACACGGATTCAGCCGTCAGTTTTTAATCATCCTGCCGATTTCGGTGGACTCTATATACCTTTCTTTAATCGCCTTCAATTCCGTCATATGCGGCTGCGTCATATGGATTTTTTGCAGTTCCGCATTTTCCCATGTTTCGGCAAGCAGCAGTGTGTCGGGGTTTTGAACAGAGGCAAAGTATTCGTACCGCCGACAGCCCTTTTCATCAAGTATCAGCTGAAGAATTCCGCTCGATTTGACATCGTTCAGAAACGCTTCCCGCATTCCGGGTTTTGCGGTGTAGATAACAAACAGATTAAGTTCATCGTTTTCGTTCATATTCAGGTTAGTCCCCTTCAATTATTGTTTGTTCACGGTACAACAAAACCGCAGCAGCCGTGCCGATTCCGAAACGGGAATCACAAAGCTGCTGCGGCAATTTCAGGTTCTGTCGCAATTCGAAGCTCCCCCTCGACTGCGAAGAAAAAATCATTATTCGTCAGCCCTGTGCTGAGCAAAGAGCCTGCATGTTCGGCAATTCCGTGTTACGCAGTTACGCAAAGAACTTGCCGATTCGGCAATTCTGTGTTACGCAAAGAACTTGCCGATGATATCAACGATTTCAGCACCGATGCGCTTCTGAGCTTCGGTGGTGGAAGCACCGATATGGGGGGTGCAGCTGACATGGGGATGGCTGTAAAGAGCCTCGTTCTTGCTGGGTTCTTCTGCCCAAACATCAAGACCTGCTGCATAAACCTTACCGCTGTTGAGTGCATCAAGCAGAGCTGCTTCGTCAACATTTGTGCCGCGGCTGGTATTAATGATAACAACGCCGTCCTTCATCTTTGCGATATTTGCAGCATTGATGATTGCGCCGCCGTCAACTGCGGGAGCATGAACGCTGATGAAATCGGATTTTGCAAGCAGCTCGTCCATTTCAACATAGTTGATGCCGGTCTGCTCTTCGATGCCGGGAATATGGAAAATATCGAATGCGATAACATTCATGCCCATGCCCTTAGCCATCCTGCCGAGAGCCTGTCCGATTCTGCCGAAACCGACGATGCCGAGGGTTTTGCCGTGAATCTCAATGCCCTTGTATGCCTTCTTTTCCCATTTGCCTTCGCGCATGGTGTGACCCGCAACGCTGATGAAGCGAGCGCAGGAGAGCATATGAGCCATTGCAAGCTCTGCAACAGCATCACTGGAAGCGCGGGGAGTGTTCATGACCTTGATACCCTTTTCTTCGGCATATTTGTGGTCGATATTGTCGATGCCGACGCCGCCGCGGATGATGAGCTTCAGTTTGCCGGTTTCGCATGCCGCATCAATGATGGGAACGCGAACTTTGGTTGCGGAACGAACAACAAGAACATCAAAGTTCTTTACCTGTTCTGCAAGCTCTGCCGGCTCATAGAACTGTTCAACGACTTCATGACCCTGTGCGCGCAGTGCGGCAACAGCATTCTTTTCCATACCGTCTGATGCAAGAATACGCATAGTATAATCTCCTTAATAATGTATAATTTATCAATTGGGTGAAAACTGTCGCGGGCAGGGTGCGAAACGCTGCCCGCAGCAGTCGGCTGCATTTTTAGTGACAGCAAACGGGCTCAGGCTCAGCCCTTGTAATTTTCCTGCTCGTATTTGCGGAGGAAATCAACAAGAGCAACAACGCCTTCCTTGGGCATTGCGTTATAAATGGAGGCACGCAGACCGCCGACGCTCTTGTGGCCCTTGAGGTTGTCAAAGCCTGCTGCCTTGGTTGCAGCAACAACTTCCGCATCTGTTTCTTTAGAAGCGGTTACAAAGGGAACGTTCATGAGAGAACGGAATTCCTTTTCAACCGTGCCGCGGAACATCTTGGACTCATCGAGGAAGTCGTAAAGGATCTTTGCCTTTTCTTCGTTCATCTTTGCCATGACTTCAAGGCCGCCGATCCTCTTGAGGTACTTGAATACCTGACCGCAGACGTAAATGCTCCAGCAGTTGGGGGTGTTGTACATTGAGCCGTTGTTTGCATGGGTGGCATAGCTCATGTAGGTGGGAACGAACTGGGGCAGATCCTCGCGGATGAGGTCTTCACGCATGATTACGATTACCATGCCTGCCGGGCCGATGTTCTTCTGTACGCCGCCGTAGATAACGCCGTAATCGGAAACATTGCAGGGCTTTGAAAGGAACATTGAGCTCTGGTCGGAAACAAGAATCTTGCCCTTGGTGTTGGGAAGAGTCTGGTATGTGGTTCCGTGAATCGTCTCGTTTTCGCAGATGTAAACATAATCCGCATCCTCACTGATGGGAAGATCGGAACAATCGGGGATGTAGCTGTAATTGCGATCCTCGCTGGTTGCAACAAGGTTGATCTTGCCGTATTTCTTTGCTTCGTTATATGCCTTTTTGGACCAGTTGCCGGTTACGATATAGTCAGCAACGCCGTTTTTCATAAGGTTCATGGGCAGCATTGCAAACTGAAGCGTTGCACCGCCCTGAATGAACATGACCTTGTAGTTATCGGGAATGTTCATAAGGTCGCGCAGATCCTGTTCGGCTTCGTCGATGATCTGCTGGAAAACCTTGGACCTGTGGCTCATCTCCATGACGCACATGCCGCTGCCTTCATAGTTGAGAAGGTTGTCGCGCACGCTCTCAAGAACCTCAACGGGGAGGATGGAGGGGCCTGCGGAGAAGTTATAAACACGATCGTATTTCATAGCAAAAACTCCTTTAGAAAAAATAGTTCGCTTGTTTTTGGGAAGCCGGGCAGCAGTTGATTCAATGCTGTTCAACCTTTTCCCGAGAAAATCCCGTTAGATTGATTATAACGCTAATTCATGCCTTATTCAACCGCGAAACCGAGTTTTTTGCCTATATATTTTTTCTAATATTTTCTAATATTTCTGCCGCCTTCGTCCTGTTGTTTCGGCAGAATTCAGCCGTTCAGAATATATGTTCCGAGGTTCAGGTAACCTGCAAAAAGCAGCCATGCGATATACGGCAGCATCAAAATACCCGAAACTTTATCAAGTTTGAAAAAACTGCATGCCATTACAATCACGGTGATGAGCAGCATCACAAGCAGAACGAACGCCGCAAAACGAAGATTAAGCGTGAAAAAAAGCGGCGTCCAGAGCATATTCAAAATGAGCTGAACGAGGTAAACGCGGAGCGCACACGCCGCCTGCCCGCCGATATCCGAATTGTCTCCGCACCGAACTGTTCCTCCGCTGCGGTCCTGCTTGCCGACAATATATATTCTTGCCGCCGATATCCCCATCACAACGAACAAAATTGTCCACACAACCGGGAAAAGCCACGACGGCGGTGCAAGCGGTGGCTGTCTGAGCGCGCCGTACTCCTTCATGGCGGACATTGCAAAGACGGAAGATATCCCTCCCGCCGCAAGCGCAGCCGCAATAGAAACGATGTACACCAATGTTTTGCTGATTTTTTTCGATTTCATAAAAGATTCCTTTCAACCTTTTTTATTTGCACTCGCAGCTGCATTCCGAAAACTCCGGGCGGCTCGGATTTGCCGCCGCTTTTGCTCATTCAGGTGCAGCTTCCATCAGCATTATTTGAAATTTTGCTAATATATATGCCCGATTGCCGCAAAAGTGCTTGCATATTGCTTAAAAAGGTGATAAAATACCGATGTTTGATTTTCGTCCCGTGTATTCGTATGCGGTTTTGCAGGGTATGTTCCGCATTCTGCGGTTTTTCCTTCAATCGCATTCAACCTCATACACGGCAGATTCGGCAAGGAGGTGTAACGAAATGGGTAAGTTTTGTGAAGTATGCGGTAAGGGCGCAATGAGCGGTAATCTCGTCAGCCATTCCAACAGGAAGACCAGGCGTATCTGGGCTCCCAACGTACAACGTGTTAACGTCATCGTCAATGGTACTCCTAAGAAGATGAATGTATGCACCCGTTGCCTGCGTTCCGGCAAGGTTCAGCGTAACGTCTGATTGCTGCTTTCAACGGTATCGCTATGAGAACAGAATTTTCTATGGATAAGATTGTAGCTCTGTGTAAAAACCGGGGCTACATTTTCTCAGGATCGGAAGTTTACGGCGGGTTGGCGAATTGCTGGGACTACGGTCCGCTCGGCGTTCTTTTCCTTAACAACATCAAAGGCGCATGGTGGCGCAAATTCGTTCAGGAAAGCCCCTATAATGTCGGCGTTGACTGCGCGATTCTGATGAACCCCGAAGTATGGGTTGCAAGCGGGCACGTTGTCAATTTTAATGATCCGCTCATGGATTGCAGAGCCTGCAAAGCAAGGTTCCGCGCCGATAAGCTTATCGAAGATTATGCCGAAGCAAACGGACTTGCCGATGTTCACCCCGACGGCTGGACAAACGAACAGATGGAAGCATACATCAACGAAAAGGGCATTGTCTGCCCCGAATGCGGAAAGCATGATTTCACCGGCATCCGCAAATTCAACATGATGTTCAAAACCTTCCAGGGTGTCAACGAAAACACGGCAAACGAGATTTATCTTCGTCCCGAAACCGCGCAGGGCATTTTTGTCAACTTTCAAAATGTTCAGCGCACGATGCGCAAAAAAATCCCGTTCGGAATTGCACAGATCGGCAAATCTTTCCGCAACGAAATCACTCCGGGCAACTTCATTTTCCGCACAAGGGAATTTGAGCAGATGGAGCTTGAATTCTTCTGCGAACCCGGCACGGAACTTGAATGGTACGACTACTGGCGCAGCTATTGCTACAACTTCCTCCGCAGCCTCGGCATGAGTGAGGAACGGCTGCGCAGGCGTGAACATTCACCCGAAGAGCTTTGCCACTATTCCAACGGCACAACCGATATCGAATATCGTTTCCCGTTCGGTTGGGGTGAACTCTGGGGCGTTGCAAGCCGCACCGATTATGACCTTAAAGCTCATGCGGAACACAGCGGCAAGAGCATGGAATACATGGATCCGTTCACGAATGCCCGATACATTCCCTATTGTATCGAACCCTCCGTCGGCGCAGGCCGCATGGCTCTCGCATTCCTCTGCGATTGCTACGATGAGGAGACTCTCGAAAACGGCGATGTTCGCAACGTTCTGCATCTGCATCCCGCGCTCGCTCCCTACAAGGCCGCCGTTCTTCCGCTTCAGAAGAAGCTCGGCGACAAAGCCAAAGAGCTTTATGCAATGCTGTCCAAGCATTTCATGGTCGATTACGATGAGACCGGTGCAATCGGCAAACGTTATCGCCGCCAGGACGAAATCGGTACCCCGCTCTGCATAACAGTTGATTTCGAAACTGTTGAAGGCGATCCCGCCAACGATATGCAGAAGGACACCGTCACCGTTCGCGACAGGGACACAATGCAGCAGATTCGTTTGCCCATTGACCAACTTGTTCCCTATATCGAGAAAAAAATCGAGTTCTGAGTTTGAGCGGCTTACAGCCGCCGCCCATGCATAATCAACCCGCACGGTATATCCCCCGTGCGGGTTTTATGTTTCCTGATGCATACGGCTGTCTGCATCAAACCGGAAGCAACTCGTTGTCAGCACTCGGCACGGAGTCAAGAGCCGATTCACGGAGTCCGTACCCGAAAAAACCGCAGAGCGGAAAGCCCTGCGGTTTTTGGGACATAAGTGTTGAAAATACTTTAGGAGTTTTCATCCGGCAGAAACTGCTCGGGCAGAGCCTGCCGCGTCATCGAATCAGCCCCTGAGAAGCTTTACGGTTTCGGCAAGCTTTTCAAGATCGGCAGCATTGCAGCGACCGAGCTTCTGCATTGCAACGACGAAATCGGAGAGACTTGCGCCCTCGTTGCCGTTGAGCAGATGACCGCGGGTCTGTGCAACATATTCTGCACGGGTAAGAAGGGGCAGATATTCGAAGCTGCGAACCTTCTTGCCGACGATTTTGATGAAGCCCTTCATGTTGAGGCGGTTAACGAAAGTCTGAACGGTCTGATAAGTCCAGTCATGGCCCTCGATTGCCTGCCAAATGTCGGTGATGATAACGGGTTTGCCTGCTGCCCAGATAATCTCCATTACTTCGAGTTCTGCAGCGGATACGTCTTTGATAATCATAGTCTTTACCTCACATATATTGTATTCACTGGTTATATTCTACTCTGTCCGGCTAAAAATTGCAATACCGCATTCAAGAATTTTTAACAAAAATTGCCCTGTTGGCACCAAAAAAAGCCACAAAACAGCATTTGTACTAATTTTGACTTATTAAGTACATGCAATTGCCACATTTTCTTGTCAGCCTGATTAGTTTGCAACCAAAGTTAACAGTATGTTAAAAAGGCATGGAATAAATTTTTTCGCCGTACGCGTAGTGCGCAAAGCGGGCTTACTGCGCTGAGCGGAACGCATTATACAAACTTCCGCATCCTTGCAAGAGCTGCTTTTTCAAGGCGGCTCACCTGCGCCTGACTTATGCCGACCGATTTTGCAACCTCCGTTTGTGTCTTCCCGTTAAAGAAGCGAAGTTGTAAAATTTTTCTTTCCCGTTCCGAGAGTTTGCTCATGCCTGTTGAAATTGCAATGCCGTCCAGCCAGCGATTATCGTCCGCCGTGTCATCCTTGACCTGGTCCACAATATAGACCGCATCACCGTCATCCCGAAAAATAGGTTCATTGAGCGAAATCGGATCGGAAATTGCATCCAAGGCGAAAACAACGTCGCTCTCGGGAACGCCCAATTCTGCAGCTATTTCGTTTAAACTTGGTTCAACACCCTTTTCATCAACCAGCCTGCTTCTGACCTGCATCGCGTGATAGGCCGTGTCGCGCAGAGAGCGGCTGACTCTTATGCTGCTGTTGTCGCGAAGGAATCGTCTGATTTCACCGATAATCATCGGCACGGCATATGTGGAGAAGCGGACATTATGGCTCAAATCGAAATTATCGATCGCTTTAATCAGCCCGATGCAGCCGACCTGGAACAAATCATCCGGCTGTTCGCCGCGGTTTGAGAACCTTTGAATAACGCTCAGCACAAGCCGCAGATTCGCCTGAATAAATTCATCACGCGCCGATTCATCACCTGATTTTATCCGTTCGAGCAGCTCAGTGCTCTTTTTATAGCTGATACGCGGAAGTTTCCCGGTGTCCACGCCGCAGATTTCCACTTTGTTGATTGCCATTGCCGACCTCCGATTCAAGTTTGTTTTTCGATTAACACGTCAAACAACAAATCTTTGATAAGCAATTGTTATTCAACGTTTTTCTTATATTCAAATAATGGACATTTTCGGAATAATTTATTCAGGTTTTTTTGCCCTTTTACGGCGAAAATCGGAAAAGCAATTGAAATAGTTTCTGATTCGACAAAACTCATCCGGAAAGCGTATTTTTTGTTTTGTGCAAAAGCATTCTTTGAAGTGCGTGCGCATCCGACCGCACATCGGGTTCAATGCCGATAAACCGCCGCAAAAAACCCGGAGGAAACGCAGGAGGCACCGGCGGTGTGCTGTATATAAAAATTTTCTTGTTTACATTTTCATGAAATCCTGCTAAAATGCCTTGCACAACGGTTCAGGAGATTTTTGAATATGCTCAGGATTAAAAAATCTGAATTTGTAACGAGCGTCGGTAAAAACGGGGGCTATCCCTCCGAGGGCGGTGCCGAAATTGCAATCGTCGGCAAATCAAATGTCGGCAAATCGTCAATTATAAACTCGCTCTGCAACATGAATAAACTTGCAAAAACATCACAAAAACCCGGAAAGACGCGGCTTATAAACTATTTTCGCATCAACGGGGATTTCTACATTGTAGATCTTCCCGGATACGGCTTTGCACAGGCGTCAAAGCAGGAGCAGGCACAATGGGGCGAACTTATCGAAAGCTACCTTGCCTCCGGAAGGGTGAAGCATATTTTCATGCTTGTGGATATTCGCCACGAGCCGACTCGCGATGATAAACAAATGTTTAAGTACATACTCTATTATGCGATTCCGTACACGCTCATTGCAACCAAAGCCGATAAACTGGCAAAAACGCGACGCAAACAGGCTGCGGTTGCCCGTGCCCGCGAACTCGGCGCACCACCGTATGCAATTGCATATTCGAGTGAAACCGGTGACGGCAGGTCGGAGCTGCTGGAAAGGCTCGAAGCGGTTGCTTACGGTGACATAATCGGCAATGATTCCGAAACGGAAGCTGATTCAAATCCTTCCGCCCCCGCAGCGGAAACAATTTCGGCGTCCGAAAAAACTCCGGTTTAAGTTTGTTTCGGCAAAAAGGGCGCAGAATCATGTTTTTTGTCTGCTGCCCGATTATTCCGAGCGTTTGCGAAACGAAACCCGGCATATCAAGCGGCAGCTTAAACGGCGGCGCTGATTTGTTTTCGGAAAACTTTTGGGGACAAATTTTCAATTTTTATGCAATTGCCTATTGACATGACGGGGCAATGTCAGCATAATATGGTAGGCGTTGATTGATGCGGGCAAAAAGCGCAGAGCGTATCCATCTCAATCACCGCTTATCAAAGCAATGCGGGTCGATTGCCGCACCCGTGTTCATAAAATCAAATCGGCAATAAATAAATTATTTTTTCGAGGGTTAAACCATGGGCTACAAGAAATGTCCGAGATGTGAGTTGAATTATATTCGTGATGACCAACAGCTTTGCGATGTTTGTTCAAGAAAGCGCAAAGCCTCCGATGATGACAACGAGGTTTTGATGTGCATTGAATGCGGCGAGAATCCCGCCATGAAGGGCAAGGAGCTTTGTGCCGCATGTTATAAAGAGAGTCTGCGTCAGGAAAGGCTCGGCAAGCAGCATAAGACCATTGCCGCACTCGACGAAATGGATAATTCAGACATGGAGGACGTCGGCGTGCCCCTTGACGAAGCGGAAATTCCCGAAACGGAAATTCCGGAGCTTGACGGCAGCTTCGATGATGACGATGAAGGCTATATTGACGAAGACCGCGAAAACGGCGACGATTGACAGCATTGCATTGCATCCCCGCATAGCCCCGCTGCTTTATCGGCAGCAGACTGACTGAACGGTAATATTCTGATGAAACTATTCGCAATCGGAGATCTGCATCTTAACGGCAAAGCCGATAAACCAATGGATGTTTTCGGTTCCAATTGGGATAGGCACAGAGAAAAGATATTTGATGCATGGCAGAGTCTCGTCTCCCCAAGCGACTGTGTGCTTGTTCCGGGCGATATCTGCTGGGCAATGTATCTTGAAGACGCCGTTGACGATCTGAACTCAATTGCGGAGCTTAACGGCGCAAAGATTCTTATCCGCGGCAACCACGACTACTGGTGGGCATCGCCGACGAGGATACGCGCCGTTTTGCCCGCCGGTATGTATATTGTTCAGAATGATTCGGTTGATATGGGTGCGTTTTCGGTATGCGGTTCACGCGGTTGGATGCTTCCTTCGGCTGCCAACTTCGGAAAAGCCGACGAAAAGATTTTCAACCGCGAATTGATACGGCTTGAAATGTCGCTTAAGGCGGCTCGGCGTGCGCCTGTCATAACGATGCTGCATTATCCACCTGTTGCCGAAAACGGCATGCGGACGGCTTTTACGGAGCTTATTTCGCAGTATCCCGTGCAGCAGGTTGTGTATGGGCATCTTCATGCGCAGTCATGCATACTCGGCTTTAACGGAACGCTGGACGGCATACGCTACTCACTTTGTTCGGCCGACTTTTTAAATTTCGCACCGAAACAGATCGCAGAATTCTGACAAATACTTGAATGTTTGGAATAAAACAGACTGCGGCAAAAACATATGTGTTTTTGTTGCAGTCTGTTTAAAGTTATTTTAAAAGCTTATCAACAATTGAATTCCGCTGCTCTTATCCGCGCAGCCTGTATGCGCAGTTCTTCATTTCGGCAGCATGAAATGAACCGTTTTGTTTTTCAGCGAAATGCGGAGAACCTCTGCTCCGCGCTCTGCAAGCTCTTTCTTGTATTTCAAAAAAGAATGATCGATTTGAAAACCGAGCACATCCTCGATTTCATCGAATGTAAGGCTGAATTGCCCCTGTTCATGCTGCATAACGTAATTCCACAGCGGTTCGTATTTACTCATTACCGCACCTCCCTATGTATATATCAGATCGGCTTTGAATCGCCCGAAGTTTGCCGAGCATTATTGAATTATACCACAAAACAAGCCTTTTTACAGGTTTTGACAGATGCTGTATTTCATGTTTTTTTGACATGATTTTAATAGTTTTCAGCAATATATTGTCACAAATTGTTGACATACATCGCCAAAAGTGTTATCTTATTTAAGATGGATCTTTAAGAGCGGTACGGAGATGCCGGCAAGATTTACGGACTTATGAATAAATTGGAGCTGTGTCCCGGGCATTATGCCCGAATCGGCTGTTGCTTTTTGTTTTTCTGTATGCTTTGCTGTGCGGCAAAGCTTTTATTTTGCCCTTCTGCACTCTTCCGTTTCGAATTTACCCTTCCGTCCGAAATACTTTCAGGGAGAAAACGACGATGAAACTTATCTATGACGTCAACGACAAACCCAAGTTCCGTGCGAATCTTGTTTTCGCATTCCAGCAGCTGCTTGCTATCATAGCGGCAACACTGCTTGTTCCGACCCTTGTAAACAGCGCATTCGGTGAAGCAATCCTTGACCAGGGTGCAGCATTGTTCGGCGCAGGCGCAGGCACCCTTGTCTACATTCTTTTCACAAAGAAAAAGAGCCCTGTTTTCCTGGGCAGCTCCTTTGCATTCATCAGCCCGTTGATCGGCGCATGTTCATTCGGCTATTTCGGCATTCTTATCGGCGCATTCATTGCAGGTATTGTTTACGTCATCATTGCTCTTATCGTTCATTTTGCCGGCACAAACTGGGTTGACAAGCTCCTTCCCCCCGTTGTCATCGGCCCGGTAGTTGCGCTTATCGGTCTCAACCTTTGCGGTTCCGCAATCAACAATGTCAACAACACCGCCGCCTCTCCCGACGGTTATAACCTTGTGTGCATTCTTATCGGCATCATCACATTCTTTGCAACGGTGCTTGCATCCGTTAAGGGCACAAAAACGATGAAGCTGATTCCCTTTATCATCGGCATTGCCGCAGGGTATGTCGCTGCATCCGTATTCACCGTTATCGGCAGCAAATGCGGCATTGATTACCTTAAAATCGTTGATTATTCCCCCTTGGCAAACAATTTTGAAACCGTAACTTTCGGCAGCTTCATTTCCCTGCCCAAGTTCACCTTCCTCGGCGCGCTCAACGAAGGTGCGGGCAAAATCGATGTTGCCGCCGTTGTCAAGCTCTTTGCACTGTTTGCGCCCGTTGCGTTCGTTGTTTTTGCCGAGCATATTGCAGATCACAAGAACCTCGGTTCAATCATTGACCGCGATCTTATTAAGGACCCCGGTCTGCCCCGCACCCTTCTCGGCGACGGCGTCGGCTCCATTGTCGGTGCGATTTTCGGCGGCTGCCCCAATACAACCTACGGCGAAAGCGTCGGCTGCGTTGCTATCACCGGCAATGCTTCCGTTTCCACCATCGGTCTTACTGCAATCATGGCGATTCTGCTTTCGTTCTTTACGCCGTTTGTTGCATTCGTCAACACGATTCCCAGCTGCGTTGTCGGCGGTATCTGCATTGCACTCTACGGCTTCATTGCTGTCAGCGGCCTTAAGATGCTTCATGAAGTTGATCTCGGCGAATCCGAGAACCTGTTCGTTGTAAGTGCGATTCTCGTCACGGGCATCGGCGGGCTCTCCCTCAACTTCGGAGGCGTGGTTGAAATTCCGAACATTGCAACCGCACTCATTATCGGTGTTTTGACCAAGCTCATTGTCGGCAAAGTTAAGTCAAACAAATCCGCCGGTAAAAACTGAGCGGTTATATAAACATCGAAACCTCACATAAATCACGATAAACGAAAAAGCACGGGAACTTCCGTGCTTTTCCGTTGTTTTCGTTTTAATCCGAAGCACAAACCGGCTTTCAGGGTTTTATATGCTTTACGAGTTCTTATCTTTTTCGCTGTCGCGAAGCCTTGTCAGTTTTTCAACATATACATCGCAAAGTTCTTTTGCGTACTCACTGTCCCTGCTGCCGGCAACGATGCGGAAGGAAGCATCCGCAGTTCCGGCGGGACGAACACACACCCAGCCCGTGTCACGCTTTAGGCGCAAACCGTCAACAAGTTCTCCGTTTTTTTCGCCCTCTGCAAGCATCCGAAGCATTCTGCCGATATCTTTCCATGCGGTGCGTATGCTCTTTTCCGAAGTATAGACTTTTGGCAGAGCTTCCGCATAATCTTTCAACTCTCCCGAAACAAACATCTCACAAAGCTTCACGACCGCCGCTTCCGGCTCATACAGTGCGGGGTAATATGCGTTTTTTGCAAAGGACAGCCGTCGCTGCTCGGCCAAGCTTTCCTTTGAGTATATAAGCTGAACACCCTGCTTCTTTATCTCATCACGATAGGGCTCCGGCAATGAAACGGGCACGACCAACAGTTCGGCACCCCCTTCCTTTTCCGGCAGTCCAAATGCTCCGCCGCCGCAGTTTACGGCAAGCGACCTCGCGATAACCGTCTGCACCTCGCTGTTGCCCAATATGATATCCCCGCTTATTGACAAGCTGATTTTGCCGTCATTATCAATTTGAACCGCAATCGTGTTTTCGTCAAACACGGGGGAAAGTCCGTTTTCCGCGCAGCTTCTTTCAACATTCCAGCCAAGCCGCAGCAAAACCCTGCTTATCACCCTGCCGGACTGTTCGGGCGCACCGATACGCAGCGTGCGCTTGTTATTCAGTATCAGTTCACGCCGAATGCCGCAGAGAAGACGCTGCTCATAAGCTTCTTCAAGCCCGTTCAGATTTCCGATTATGCCGAGTTCGGCATCAAGAGTGGGCTTCTGTTCGCCGAAAAGGAAACCGGCGCGCACAGAGCGCATTGCATCGGGCGAAAGTTCAATGCCGTTTTCATCAAACAACACAAGTTCGGCGTTTCTTCCGTTGTTATTGACATAGATTCCCCCCGCGCAGCCTGTTTTGCGCACGGTATACGAGAATGCGGATATGCTTGCGGCATTCACGGCCTCGGCATCAACGCCCTGCGACGCAATGCCTGCAAGCGCCGCATACTTCAGCACGACCGAAATCGGCTCACCCGATGCACAGACAGCCGCCTTTGCGGGCAGAGCAAATCTTGAAGCAAAAGCCGCTCCGACACGCAGCGCCGCCTCCGGAGTCATCTGTTCATCCGCATACCCGTGAACAATGCAGCCGTCAAATTCAACACGGCGCGCGGTGCTGCCCCAAACGATATTGTCCTTGCAGCTGCTTCCGTTTTCAATCTGTTTATGCGGCCAAATGCAAACATTCGGAAGAACAGTCACGCCCGCACCGACATGAGTTCCCGCTCCGATCGCGCTCCCCTCAAAAAGCGAAACACGTTCATCGATTTTTGCATCCTCACACACAACCGCTCCGCGCAGCTCGGAATCAAATCTTATGTGTGAACGCTCAAACAAAACCGACCGTTTTACGCTTGCACCCTCTTCAATTGACGATGCGCTCCCGACAACCGAATACGGTTCAATGCAAACTCCGTCCGCAATTCTTGCGCCGCTGCCGATATAACAGGGCGGAATCAGCTTTGCACGCCCGGAAATGTTTGCATTCGGTTCAATCAGCACGCCGCCGCAATCCTTTGCTATGGTTGAAAACGCACATTTTCCGTTCAGCATATCCTGCTGTGCTTGTCTGTATTGGGCAATATCGCCGATGTCGCACCAGTATGCGTCAGTTACATGACCGCGGATTTTCATTCCGCGACGCAGCATTTCAGGAAACAAATCCTTTGAAAAATCAAAATCCGTATCCTTCGGGATAAGTTCCAGTGCATCGCCGTTCAGGATATATATTCCTGTGTTCGCATAATCGCTGAACACTTCGCTCCGCTCCGGCTTCTCCAAGAAACCTTTTATCGTGCCGTTTTCGTCCAGCAATGCAACGCCGTATTCCGTGGGTTCCGCAACACGTTTCAGAACTATCGTTGCAGCAGCATCGCTTTGCTCATGCGCGCGAATCACGGCTGAAAGGTCAATATCCGTAATTCCGTCACCGCTCAGAACAAGGACGCTCTCCCCCGCCCCTTTTTGAGCAATTTGACAGCCGGAAGATTCTCCGTCGGAGGTATTCCCATGAGAAATCCCTCCCAAAGCCGCACGGACGCTTCCTGCGGTGCCGAGTTTTCTGCCAGGCTCCGAATAGCTTGCGGAAATTCCCCATGCTCCGCCGCTTCCGATATGTTTTTTAATCATATCACCAAGGTAATGCAGCGTAAATACCGCCTCTTTGATATTGTGCTTTGCAAGAAGATCCATTGTGTAATCAAGAATGGGTCTGTTGAGCAAAGGAATGAGGGGTTTCGGTTTCGTGCAGGTCAACGGCCGCAGACGCCTGCCGTCCCCGCCTGCCATTATAACAGCTTTCATAAAAATAATACCGCCTTTCGATTGAAATTGCGGTATTATTGTATGAATCTTTAATAAATTGAATCAGCGGTAATTATTTCCTGTCCTTGCGGCGCAGCGACTTCGCTCGATTTGCAAATTTGCATGAAACAGGCGCAGCCGAACCCGCTTAAGTATTAAAAATACTTAATGCCGTAGAAATAGCAGTTACCTTCAATCGTTGCGTAATATTTTGTGTAATCCGTCCATTCCGTGCCGAGATATGCGGCGCGATAAAACAGAACTTTTTTCGGCAGAGTGCTGCCGTGCTGCAAAAACACGTATTTTGCGGCAGCCATCGCCTTTGAATTCGGCGTTATTGAATTCAGATACGCACGCGAATAACCAAACTGACCGGATTGGAAGATGACCCCGGGAACACTGTTCGGGAATTTTCCCGATTTGTTCTTTACACGGTTATAAACTATGCTTGCAAGTGCCCTGTATCCGATGTAGGAACTGCCCGGGCCTTCTGCGTGAATAAGTGCGGCAACAAGGCGAATATCGCTATCCGAAAACTCACTCGGATTCGGGTCATACATCGGCGGCTGAGTCACAACAGGTTTCGGTGTTGCATATGTGCCGACGGTAACGAACTGACGGAAAATATAACCCGTCTGCCCGTCAAGATCCACTTGGAACCACTCGCTCGTTTTTCCTGTTATGTAGAACTCCGTTCCAAGCGTGCAGATTCTGAGAATTGCAGCGGATGTTGACGGCTCCTGCCGCATATTCACAAATGTTTCGTTCGTGTAACCCGGAACATAGTTAACTTCCTGCATAGGTTCCGGGGTCGGTGTGGGTTCCGGAGTCGGTGCAGGCGTCGGCGTCGGCGCTGCCGTCGGTGCAGGCGTTGCGGTTGGTTCCGGCGTGTCTGTCGGAATCGGCGTGCTGCTCGGCGAATCCGTGCTGCCGAAATCCGTTCCATGCGGCATTTCATCCGCTCCGCTTATGTTTACAACATAATCGTCGTTACCCTTGCTCTCGGCGCCGGATGCCTTTCCCGTGCACCCCGCCGCAATTGCGGCAAGCGCAATGAACAAAGCCAAGACAATCAGCAGGTGTTTGTTTTTTTTCAAAAACTTCACAACTTGCTTCCTCCTTCGGGTAGAATTTATACCTTTTGGGATAGTGTTCCTTTCAGATGATATACCTATTCATATCATCGGCATTATTTCGGGAAATACGTTCTGAAACGTATTTTTCATCGATCACAACATCGATCATCGGGTGATCTCCCGTTGCATTAAAGGAAATATCCTCAAGAAGATTCTCAATTATTGTGTGCAAACGCCGCGCACCGATATTCTCACCGGTTTCGTTTGCGTGGAAAGCCGCTTCCGCAACGGCGCGGAGAGCCTCCTGTTTGAACTCGATTCGGATATTATCCGTTTCAAGCAATGCGGCATACTGTTTTGTTATTGCGTTCTGCGGAGCGGTCAGTATCCGCTCGTAATCATCCGTTGTGAGCGCATTGAGCTTCACAACGATCGGAAAACGCCCCTGAAGCTCCGGAATCAGGTCGTTTATCTTCGAAACATGGAACGCACCCGCTGCGATAAACAGCATATAGTTCGTGCGCACGGGGCCGTATTTGGTTGAAACGACAGAGCCCTCGACTATCGGCAGGATGTCCCTTTGTACGCCCTCTCGGGAAACATCGGGGCCGCTGCCCGCGCCCTTTGCGGCAATCTTGTCTATTTCATCGATGAAAACAATGCCGTCCTGCTCCGCTTTGTCTATTGCATCGCGCACGACCGCATCCATGTCAACAAGTTTTTCCGATTCTTCATTTGAAAGAATGCGCCTTGCATCGCGAACCGTTACTTTGCGTGCTTTTGTCTTTTTGGGAAGAACCCCGCCGAACATTTCATTCAGATTCAGATCTATTCCCATTGCAAGCATGGTATCGTTACCTGTTGCGGTTTCCGCAACCTCGATTTCGATCATTTCATCCTCAAGCCGACCGGCCTGCAAATCGCTGATTATTTTGTTTCGTTTGGAGATATGCTCCGCCGTCTGTTCCTCTGTCGGCTCATTCTTTTTAACCGCAACTCCTGTCTCGCCGCCGGGAGTCAGCGAACCGAACAGCTTTGCAAGCCCGTCGGAAAAGCTGTCCACAGGGTTCGGAGTCTGCTTTGCGGGCTTTCCGCAAAGGATATCCACAATGCGTTTCTCGGCAGCAGCATCGGCTGCAAGCCTGACTTCCTCTGTGCGTTTTGCTTTCACAAGGCGAATGGAAGCCTCCACAAGGTCGCGAATCATGGAATCAACATCGCGCCCGACATAGCCGACTTCGGTGAACTTTGTTGCTTCAACCTTCACAAACGGGGCATCCACAAGCTTCGCAAGCCTGCGGGCAATTTCTGTTTTTCCGACGCCCGTCGGGCCGACCATAATGATATTTTTCGGGATGATTTCCTCGCGCATTTCCTCGGGAAGGCGGCTGCGGCGATACCTGTTGCGCAACGCGATCGCAACGGTGCGCTTTGCTTCGTCCTGTCCGATAATGTACTTATCAAGCTGTTCAACTGTTTGTTTCGGAGTCAATACGTTCATCTTTACACCTCTTCCGTGACAATGTTGGAATTTGTGTACACGCAGATGCCGGAGGCAATTCTGAGAGCCTTTTCCGCAATTTCAACCGCGGGAAGCTCGGTATTTTCCTTCAGTGCGCGCGCCGCTGCAAGCGCATACATGCCGCCGCTGCCGATTGCGGCAATGCCGTCATCGGGTTCAATAACCTCGCCCGTGCCGGACACAATAAGCAGGTCGGAAGCATTTGCACAGATAAGCAATGCTTCAAGCTTGCGCATGACCTTATCGCTGCGCCAATCCTGAGCAAGCGCAACAGCCGCACGGCGCAAACTTCCGCCGTACATGGTCAGTTTGGCTTCAAATCTTTCGCAAAGCGTGAATGCATCCGCAACGCCGCCCGCAAAACCGACAACAACGCTGTCGTTATATATGCGGCGAACCTTTCGCGCCGTGTGTTTCATTATTGTTGCTTCGCCGAGAGTGACCTGTCCGTCACCCGCAAGAGCGCATTTGCCGTCTTTTTGCACGGCAACAATGGTTGTTCCTTTTATGTCCATTTTGTTTCCTCTTTAATTTTCCGATTCAAAACATATTATTGCAGCTTTTCATGTTCGATGCCGGCCTTTTGGCGCATCAACTCAAGCCTTTATCATTTTTCCTGTTGTTTCAGTTCGGCCGCAATGCTGTCAACCGTTTGCAGCGCACGCTGCGAAAGTGCCTCGAAACGGCGGCGTTTGTCGCGCGGCGCATTCGGCAAGGTTTCCATAATGCCGAAGTTCGCATTCATCGGCTGGAAGCTGCTGCCGTTATATTCGCTTACATAATGTGCAAGTGCTCCGATTGCCGTTCGTCTTGTAAAATCGATTTGCGGTCGATTGTTTACAAGCCGTGCCAGATTGATTCCCGCAGCAAGCCCGGATGAAGCACTTTCAACATAGCCCTCTACACCGGTGAGCTGCCCCGCAAAGAACAAATCCTCACGCTCACGCAGGGAGTAAAAAGGAGTCAGATGTTTCGGGGATTGAAGGAAGGAATTCCTGTGCATAACGCCGTAACGCACATATTCCGCATTCGCAAGCCCGGGAATCATTCCGAAAACGCGCTTCTGCTCGCCGAACCTGAGATTGGTTTGGAATCCAACGATGTTAAAAAGCGTGCCCTCGGAGTTATCCTGTCTGAGCTGCACAACGGCAAACGGTTTTTTGCCGTCGCTTGCAGTGCATTCTGCAAGACCGACGGGCTTCAGCGGTCCGTATGCAAGGGTCAGGTCGCCACGTTTTGCCATGACTTCAACCGGCATACACCCTTCAAAAACGTTGACGGTTTCAAACTCGTGCAGCGGAGCGGTTTCCGCCGAAACCAGCGCGCGCACAAAATCATAATACTCACGCATTGTCATAGGGCAATTCAGATAATCACTGCCGCGTCCGTAACGCGAGGCTCTGCTTATCCGATTCATATCAAGCGATTCGAGCGTTACGATCGGAGCAGCCGCATCAAAGAAATGCAGGCTGTCTCCAAGCAGGTTTTCAATGTTTCTCATCAAAGCACCGTCTGTAAGCGGCCCTGTGGCAATTACCGCAGGTTCAGCCGGGATTTCCGTTATTTCCCGGGAAATGAGCTCAATATTCGGATGTTTTTTTAGCTCTTCCGTGATTCGTTTTGAAAAATCAGTGCGATCCACCGCGAGCGCACCGCCCGCCGGAACGCGCGTTTCGTCCGCAATTCTCATTACAAGAGAATCCATTCGGCGAAGTTCTTCTTTTAAGAGGCCGACGGCATTATCCAGCTTATCTGAGCGAAGCGAGTTCGAGCAAACCAATTCGCATAAGTCATCAGTTTTGTGTGCAGGCGAATGCTTGCCCGGCTTCATTTCAAAAAGGTTGACGTGTATGCCGCTTTCGGCAATCACATACGCCGCCTCACAGCCGGCCAATCCTCCGCCGATAACAGAAACCGATTTCATTGCTTTCCTCCTCCTTGTTCGCGTTTGATGTTTTTATGCCTGTCGGCATCATGCTGCATTAAGAATAATTCATCTCCCCTTCCTGCTCTTGCGAAATCACCGGGAAATGAAATAACTCCCTTTTCAGTCCCGTGCCTCCGCTTTATCCGCAAGGTCGGGATAAGTGTTTTTAATCTCTCCGCTCGGAACAACAAAGCCGCATTCCTTTTCGGAACAGACAATATAGCGTCCGTTCGGGCCCATTTTCCACACGGTCATCCTTCCGCAGCGCGGGCACGGTTTGCCTGTCGGCAGATACCACGATACGTAATCACACTCCGGATAATTCTCGCAGCCGTAAAACGCTCTGCCTTTTTTGCCCTTGCGCTTGATTATTTCCCCGCCGCATTTGGGGCATTTCACGCCGACTTTTTCAACAATGGGCTTTGTGTTTTTGCACTCCGGATAATTCGGGCAGGCAAGGAACCTTCCGAATCTGCCTGTTTTATATACCATCATTGCGCCGCATTTATCGCAGGGGATATCCGAAACCTCATCGGGAATTTCAATACGCTCAACGGTCTTGAATGCCTCTTCAAGAGATTCTTCAAACGGAGGATAGAAATCTTCAATCAGGTTTTGCCAGCGTTCCTTGCCTTCTTCCACTGAGTCCAATCGTGACTCCATATCCGCCGTGAACTTGACGTCAACAATATTGCGGAAATTATCCTCCATAACTTTGTTCACAACGAACCCGAGATCGGTGGGCACAAGCTGCTTCTTTTCTTTTTCTACGTACCCTCTGTCGATAATTGTCGAAATTGTCGGGGAATACGTGCTCGGCCTGCCGATTCCCAGCTCTTCAAGAGTTTTCACAAGGGATGCTTCGGTGTATCTTGAAGGCGGTTCGGTAAAGTTCTGCTTCGGGTTCAGAGAAACAAACTTAGGTTCACTGCCGACTTCCATAGCGGGAAGGGTCGTGTCCTTTTCGCCTATGCCGTCATCCTGCGACGGATTTGAAACAGAATAAACCGCCGTGAATCCGTCAAAGATTTTTTTTGAACTGTTGGTTCGATATGTGCATTTCGGCTGAGTCTGCGTTTCAAGCGTAACAGTTGAAGTTTCGTAAAGCGCATCACTCATCTGGCTTGCAAGGAAACGTTCGTAAATCAGTTTGTAAAGTTTATACTGCCCCGGTTCGAGATACTGTTTCACCGATGCGGGCGTGTTTTTTACATCGGTCGGACGAATTGCCTCATGCGCATCCTGGGAACCCGCTCTGCCCTTAAAAACATTGGGCTTTTCCGGCACGTAAGCTGCGCCGAACGCTGTCGCAATGTATTCTCTCGCACTCTGCTGCGCTTCGGCGGAAATTCGAACCGAATCCGTACGCATATACGTAATCAAACCAACGCTGCCCTTGGTGCCGATATCAACGCCCTCATAGAGCTGCTGAGCGCAAAGCATGGTTCGCTTCGGCGGCATTGAAGCGCGGTTCGATGCATCCTGAAGCATGCTGCTCGTTGTGTACGGTGCAGGCGCATGACGTGTTTTTTTTGCTGTTTTGATGTCCGCAACGCAATAAACCGCTCCGGTGGACAAATCCGCAACGCGCATTGCATCGGCTTCCGTCTGAAGCTCCGTCTTTTTGCCGTCAAAACCATAGAATTTGGCTTCGAATGTACGCTTGGCAAGATGAAGTTTTACCGTGACGGTCCAATACTCTTTCGGCACGAAATCAAGTATCTCGCGCTCTCTGTCGCAGATGAGTTTTGTCGTAACCGACTGCACACGGCCCGCCGAAAGTCCTCTTCGAACCTTTGCCCAAAGCAGCGGGCTGATTTTGTAGCCGAGCAAACGGTCAAGCACGCGCCGCGCCTGCTGCGCATCAACAAGGTTTCTGTCAATGCAGCGCGGATTTTTGACCGCCTTTTGAATGACTGTCTTTGTGATTTCGTTAAACACAACACGACAGGGCTCGTTTTCATCCAGCTTCAGCATTTTTGCAAGATGCCACGAAATCGCTTCTCCCTCGCGATCAGGGTCGGTTGCAAGCACGATATGCTTTGCGTGCTTTGCTTCTTTGCGTATTTTTTCGATAACTTCGCCTCTTCCGCGAAGGGTAATATATTTGGGTTCAAAGTCGTGTTCAACATCAACACCGAGCTGGCTTTTCGGCAAATCGCGAACATGCCCGTTCGATGCAATGACCCTGTATTTTGAGCCGAGATACTTTTCAATCGTCTTCGCTTTGGACGGCGATTCCACGATAACCAATGTCTCTGCCATAATCCTCCTTCGACCGTTTGGTCGTTTACAGTTAATTTACAATAAAATCCGATTCTGCCGCACCGCGGCGGCAGTTCAGCAACAGCTTTTTTCACAAGAAGCGAATTGTTCAAACTCTGCCTGATCGGTTTTGCGATTCTGCCGGTGATACAACTTACGGATCAATCAGCTCAATGTATAGATTCTGCCCGGCAATTGTTTTATTAAACCCGAAAATTCCAATTCTGTCAAGTGCAAGTTTAAAACTTCGACCGGGAGCTGCGTAAGCTCGCAGATTTCGTCAAAGTTTTTTTCGCCTAATTCAATCAAATCAAATAATATCTTTTGATTACCCGTCAATTTCAACTCACTGCTGCCCCTGCCGCGCAGCTCTGATTTTTTGCTGCACTCAGGATTGATTCCGAGATGAAACAGCAAATCCTCTGCACTGAATACAGGTTCCGCCATGCCTTTTCGTATCAGTTCGTTCGTGCCGAAGCTCATCCTGTCCGTGATTCTTCCGGGCACGGCATACACGGTTCTGCCCTGTTCCAACGCGCAATTTGCAGTTATCATCGTTCCGCTCTTTTCACCCGCTTCAACAACAAGCACGCCGCAGCTCATTCCGCTGATTATTCTGTTTCTCATTGGGAAAAAATACGTTGCAGCACGCGTGAAAGGCAGGAATTCGCTCATCACGCAGCCGTTCTCGATTATTGCTTCCATAATCTCCGCGGTGCCGTCGGTTTTTGCCGTGCAAACACCCTGTCCGAGTATCGCCGCCGTCGGATATTTTTGTTCGGCGGCACTCAACGCTCCCTGCGCCGCAAGGCTGTCGCAGCCGTAGGCAAGCCCGGAAACTATGGTAACGCCGTTTTTTGCCAACTCACAGCCCATATGAGCGGACACTTTTTTTCCGTAATCCGAACACCTTCTTGCACCGATTATTGCAAACGGCGTTTCGGCCTGCAATCGTGCGCATTTGCCTCTTGCATAAAGCACAAACGGCGGATCCGCAATATATTTCAATTCGGTCGGATAAGCTTCACTGTTCGGAGTCAATGCTGAAACACCGTTTTTTTCAAGGTCCGAAATGAAATCATCAATATAGGCATCCGATGCCGTGAGCCGCAGTTTTTCGGCCTGCTCCCGTTTTATCATGGTTAAAATATCGGAATCAAAGTTTTTTACCGCTTCAAACAACTCCGAAATCGAATCAAAATTTCGCAGCAGTTCGTTTGCCTGCTTCGCCCTGCCTTCAAAAGCAATGCTCAATCGGATATAATCCCTGTCCGCCTTTTGATACTCCATTTGCCCTCCGTTCGGCTGCCGCAGTGCCGATTACGTCACAGTTTGCTCCAATACTTGCTGTCCAAAGAGCGATATTGAAGGGCTTCCGCAACGCATGCCCCTGTAATTTTTTCCTCGCCCGCAAGGTCGGCAATGGTTTTACTAACCTTAATCAATCTATCGTATGCCCTTGCCGACAGCCGCAGCCTGTCGAACGAAAGCCTTATAAGCTTTTCCGCATCGGGCTCCAGTGCGCAATACTTTTTAATATGTTTCGAACTCATCTGCGCGTTGAACATTATGCCGTCGTTTTTAAAGCGTTCACGCTGAATGCATCGCGCTTTCGAAACCCTTTCACGAATTGCCGCCGAGCTTTCGCCCGCCTGTTTGGACGCAAGATCCTCATACGCAACCTCCGTCATCTCAACATGAATATCTATCCTGTCCAGCATGGGGCCGCTGATTCGGTTTCGATAACGCTCAATCTGGGACGGATTGCATCTGCATGGGTTGATTCTTGAACCGAAATTTCCGCACGGGCAGGGGTTCATCGCCGCAACGAGCATAAAGTCCGCCGGATATTCCGCTTTTGCCGCTGCACGGGTGATGGACACAAAGCCGTCTTCAAGCGGCTGCCGCAATGCTTCCAACACTGACTTTTGAAACTCCGGAAATTCATCCAAAAACAGCACACCGTAATGTGCAAGGCTGATTTCACCCGGGAGAGCTTTTGTTCCGCCGCCGACAAGCGCGGGAATGGAGGCAGAATGATGCGGCGCACGAAACGGACGCTCCCGCACAATTCCGCCGCGTCCGCGTAATATGCCTGCAACGGAATGAATCTTTGTTATTTCAAGTGCCTCTTCGTTTGACAAAGTCGGCAGTATTGAGGGAATGCTTCTTGCAAGCATCGTTTTACCCGAACCCGGCGTTCCGATAAGCAAAATATTGTGGTTGCCCGCTGCTGCAACTTCGGCTGCACGTTTCGCCGCCTGCTGACCCTTTATTAACGAAAAATCACTGTCAAAACTCGGATGGTCGTCTATATTTGTTTGACTGCACGGCTGCGGATTGATGATCTTCATTCCGCGCAGGAAAAGCACAGCCTCTGTAAGACTCGTTACAGGAATCACGACTGCATCGTGTATGAAAGCAGCCTCCTCCGCGTTTTCCTTTGGGAGAATGATATGGTTGTATCCGCGTGAGCATGCATCGATTACCATCGGCAGCACGCCGTTAACACCGCGAACGCTGCCGTCCAAAGCAAGCTCACCGATTATAAGCCATTTTTCCGCCGCAGTGCGATCGATATCCCCGTTTGCCGCAAGTATGCCTATCGCTATCGGCAAATCATAAACCGTACCCTCCTTGCGGACATCCGCCGGCGCAAGATTTACAACAAGCCGCACATTTGGAAAAGGAAAGCCCGAGTTGCATATTGCAGAGCGGACGCGCTCCTTGGATTCCTTAACGGCATTATCCGGAAGGCCGACGGTTTCGTAACCCGCAAAGCCGAAACTTATATCCGTTTCAACCGTCACGGGATAGCCGAGCAGCCCCGTCAACCCATAACTTGTGATTCTTGCCAGCATATTTCCCCCTTTGTCCGAATAAAGCCATACCGAGTGATTTCTTCACTCGGTAAGCCGTTAAACGAGTATTAACATTTAATCATTTGTGTTCAGATTGACTTTTTTCCCTTTTCCGTCGTTTTTCACGGAAGGAGCCTCAGCAGGTTTGAACACAAAAAGCTTGTTGCCGACGAAGTTTACGATTATGCAAATGCAGGTCGAAAGCAGCATGCACGCTCTTTCGCCGTTAATTATCTTTGTGAGCCACTGCGGAAGCCCAAGACTCATCCACCAATCATCAATATGCAAAGCATTGGTAAACAGCCAGATAAGACCGAGCGAAACAAGCAATACACCCAGATTAACTGCAATAAAGCTTATGATTTCGCGCGCATCCTGTCTGCGCTCTTCTTTAAAGGTCCAACGGCTGTTCAGAATATAGCTGTTCAGAATGCCGGCACAATAGCCGACAACTTTTGAAACATAAACCGTCCAACCGCCCGTAAACGGTATTGCAAGCACGATGCTCAGCACCGTGCTGATGACCATGTCTATAAGCGTGTTGCCGATTCCCACCAAGCCGAATTTAATCAGCTGGAAAAAGCTTTTTTTTGCGGCTGTGCCGCCGTTTTTTTCGTTTGAACTCATTATTGAAACTTACTCCTTTACGCGGCAGCGAACAATATGCCCGCCCAAAAGCCGGCTGCGACAGGTTTTCTGTCGAATTGTCCGCCGCACGCATTTTCTTCTTCACCCCGTCCGCACCGAAAGCACGGGCAGCGGGTTTGTGTTCGGTATTTTTTACCAAGTACCGAAGAATGTCCATGTGGGCAGCCATTCAAGTGCACGTATATATTCCCTGCTGACCTGAATGCCGCTGATTACGGGATAGAAAACCGCAAACAGCACGATCGCGGCAGCAAGCCAAATGAACTTGATCTTCGGAACGAATTTTGCTCCGCCGGAAATCATGTCGCCGCGTTCGAGCGGTATGTAGTAGAACTTATCCTCATAGTGCTTGAGCACATATACAGAGGCAAGTATTATCATCGGCACGGTCGCAAAGTAATGATATACGAACACGCAGCGGGAAATCAGCATCCAAGGCAGCATGGACGATGCCATGCAGGCAAAGATGAAGAATATCTCCGCATTGAGTCTGAACCTGTTGCGCAGGAACATGATGAACAGCGTCAACGTGCCTGCAAAGCAGATCCACCATACTGCGGGGTTGCCGAAAGTTGAAATAGTTCCGAACTTTGTTGTGTCCGGATTCTGTCCTCCGGAATAGAACCACACCGGGCGGTTTCCGAGAGGCCATTCATACCATGCGGACTGATACGGATGCGTTGAATTAAGCCCGCTATGGTAACTGAACATATATTTTTGATTGTCAATAACACCGTCCATATAAGTCTTAACCTTTTCGGAGAAGGTCAAAACTTCGCCCTCGGGCTCCTCATTGTACCCGAGCTGTCCGGCGGCACGAAGGCGTGCAATCTTTGTTTGCTCCGCATTAGGCTTCCATTGCGCTGTGTAATACGGTCTGTATGCTGCCGAATAAATCGCAACAGGAATGATGATGAAGAACAGGAGACAGAACAGGCAGGTTTTTATGAACCGTGCCGGGAACTTTCTCGCGTTCGCAACCGCAGGATCGGCCTCTTCCGCTTTTGTGAGCTTGGCATTTTTAATCTTGTTTGCCTTTACCCAAAGGGTTATCATCTTAACAAAGAACATAACCGCAAGCGCAGCACCGGTATATATGCAGATCCATTTGCTTGCGCAGCCCAAACCGAAGAACAAACCCGAAAGCCCGAGCGGTATAAGAGTGTCCTTAAGGCTGTCGCCGAGATCCATCTTTATGAATTTGTACATGTAGTACGTCATGCACATATTGAAGAACACGCCGTATACGTCAATGGTCGAAATTCGAGTCTGCGAAAAATGCATGAAATCGAATGCAAACAACCCCGCCGCAAGCAGCGCAAGCTCGGGACGCTTGAACATGCGCTTGCCGAACGCATACATCAGGGGAATCATTGCAACGCCGAACAGCGCACCCATGATTCGCCAACCGAAGGGATTCATGCCGAATATCGCAACGCCGACGGAAATGATTATTTTTCCGAGCGGAGGATGCGAAACCTCGTAGACACTAAGATTATGCAGATGTTCATATGCGGTTCGTGCATGGTAGAGCTCATCGAAATACATGCCGGTCATATAACTCGGGTATTCCGGCACGCAATTCTGTTCATCGACAAGAGCCGCTGCGGATGCATCGTTCACCGTTACATGAAGCAGGTTGCCTGCCGTGTCAAAGAACGCAAGCTCGTTTATCCATGCTTCGCCGCTCACAACTGTCAGCGTGATGTTTTTTGTTGTGCTGTGCAGGCTGCTGTTGCGAACCCACCTGTACATTGTTCCGAAACGCTGGTCGATTTCGACTGATTTGCCGTCGTCTCCGGTGAGCTTGAATACAGTCGTTCCTTTTGAGCCGCTGCCGCCGGTAATTCCGCCGTCATGCCAAACACTGCCGATGGTAACCGTATCATCAAATGTCAGCGTTACGGTTGTGCCCGGCGTTCCCTTCCATTCGCTGTCCGGTGCTTTTGTGGAGCCGAGATTCGTGACGGCAAGAATGCCGTAAACAAGAGTCAATGCAATAACGAATATCCAGTCTTTTTTGGTATAGTGAAGCTTTGTATCCGTTTTTTGGGGGATAACAGGCTTCGTATCAAAAATGCTCGGAGCAAGCTGCGCAGGGGTTTTGATGGGATCGCCTTTGCGCGCCTTGTCCATTGATTTTTCAAGCTTGAGCAGGAAATAGATCGCAATGGGCAAAAGGATGTAAATGCAGAGCATGATAACGATCATCTTTGTTCTTGCGGCGTATTCCGCATCACTCATACCCGTTGTGTTATCCGAGGATTGTGATGATGGAGTCTTTGTTTCAAAGCTTTGAATTTCGCCGTTGTAGCTTGTGAGCTTTTCGATTTTAAAATCGTCAAAGTAGGCAATGCCCATGCTCGTGCTGCTGAAATTGCCGAGTCTGCATCCGATTTTAAGTTTGGACTGTCCGCTTCCGGTTTTGCCGACAAGCTCAACCATTGTCCAATCAGTTGTGCCGAGAACAGGCGTTGAATAACAGGTTCGGTCCTCAAGAGCAATATTTGCACCCGCTCCGCCGCTTACATTTTCGGTTTTGATGTAGCAGCTGAGTTTGTAAATCGTGTTTGCCTGAACGGAAACTGTCTGCGTGAAGTGTGCATCATCAAGTTCTGCATTAGTGAGCTTCACGACATTGCCGCGCGCAGCATCCTTCACGACAACCGCGTTTGACACGGAAGTATCGTTTAAATAGGATGTGTATTCCCACCCCTTCGGCATAAGGCCGCTTGAGTCGAGGCTTTCGAAGCTGCCGTTCGCAATGTTTGCGCTTCCTCCGCTTTTCGGGGAAGCAAGCAGCAGAACGATGCCGAAAATAACACATACTGCCGCAATAATTGCAAGGCTGACAGTGAGTGTCTTTTTGTTTATCTTTTTCATTTCGTTTCCTCTCATTTCTCTGCTTTTCGTGCAGGGACAGTTTTTTGTGCTTTCGCCGAAACATCATCATCCGCGAAAACATCGGCTTTTACTCTTCCGCGGAGCATAATATCCGTGCAAATGCCGCAGAATATTATAAACAATATGACGTTTGCAAGTGAGCACCAGAACACAAGGCGTTCATCCCAATAGAGGTGGTACTCATGCAGTTTGCTGTAATAAAATGCTGCAATGCAGTTCACAAGCGTTGTTGCGCTCCAGCACATGAACATGCTGATAAGTCGCCTGTCGCCGTAGCTGATGTAAGCAACAAGCAGCAGAAGCAGCACGGGGAACAGGTAGCGTTCGTGCATGTAGTGGCCGAGAGTGAAAAGCGAGGCGAATGTGAATGCGGTTGCAAGACTCAACGCGCCGGAATGCTTTTTCCTGCCGAAGAAATACAGAACACCTCCGAAACCGACTGAAAGAACCATCAGAACGGTACCGAGCTGGCCGTAAGTCAGCCCGAGAATTGCCTTCTCGGTTATCGGGGTCCAATTCTTTCCGAACAATGTGTAAATATTGTATGCATTTACGCTTGCGTATTTATAAGAAGTAGCGGTTCCCATATATTTTTGAAGGATAATGGAATACCACGGCATGGTGTCATCGGCAAACGGAATTACGGATACAATGAGAAGCGCGCAGGCGCAGGCGACCGCAGCAACGGTTTTCATGATTCGCGTTCCGACTCCGTCCGCACATTTTCTGCCTGTCGGACTGAAGAAATCCGGATCGAAAATATAGCAGAAATATGCAATCGCAAGAAGCGGACCCGCCATCAAAGCCTGCGGCTTGAGCAGGATTGATAATCCGTAAACAAATCCCGCAAGAATCGGTTTGTTCGAATTGAGCAGAATAATGCTTATTACAAGCAGGATCGAAAGAATCTGATCGATCTGTCCCCATCCTCCGGAAACATAGATGAAAACGGGGCAGAATGCTGCAAGGCACATAAGAAGGTACGCAGCCTCAAAGCGAAGTTTTTTGCGCGCAAGCCTGTAAACAAGATACGCCGAGCCTATATCGGCAATAATCGACGGGAGTTTTATCATCGTGACATAGAATATGTCGTACGAGCCGTCCGCCGCATAAACGCCGTGACCGAAAAGATCCGCTATGCGCGCCATCAACCCCAAAACATACATGTATCCCGGCGGATAATCCGGAAAATTGGTTTGAGGATTATAGAAGTTTTGAAAGCCGTTTCTGAATATTTTGTTTCCCCACGATGTGAAACAGCCTATATCGGTTTTGTGTCCGACAATATAGTAGGAAAAAAGAATATGCAGCAGCAGCGAAGCAAGCAGCGTCCACACAACAAGAAAATTGTCTGATTTGTCGCGTACACCGTTCACAAGAACGGCTCTGCTTTTTTTGATGCTTACATAGACCATGTAGATCAGCAAAAAGGCAATCGTTGCCAAAATGGAAGCGATCAGTATTTGCTCGGTCGGAAATTTGGTCGGCGTCATATTGAATGCCATCCTCCTTATGAAAGCCTGCTGTAAGATGCCGAATGCGTCCGGCTGACCTCTGTCACACCGCTCACGTTCGCGCATCATACACCGATTTTATTTATTTTACCATATTATGTTCAAAATTTGAAGTGCCGAACGCAAAAAAAAGCAGCAAACAACAAAATTGAAAGCTGCAGGAAAAGTCGATAACGGATTTTTTATTTTGTTTAAATCGTAAATGCATTTTCTATATGTCTGATTTTGTGTTCCGAAAGTATCACTTCAATTATATCGAAGCGATAGTAAACCGCCTTTTGCCTGTAATTTGCCGCAAAATACTTTGCGGCGTAAGCCATGTTTGCTCTTTTTGCAGAACCGACACGCAGCATCGGCGGCAGCTCCTTTGAATCGAGAGCGGTCTTGACCTCGACAAAGGCAACGGTGCTTCCTTTTTTTGCGATTATATCAATCTCCTTGTGTGCAACACGGTAATTGCGCTGAAGGATTCGGTACCCGTGCAAACGAAGGTAAAGCCTTGCCAAACGCTCCCCTCTTGCACCGATGCGCTGCTGTTTGCTTCCGTTTTCAATATTCAGCCGTTCCAATTGCACCTCCGTTCGGGTGTATACAGCAACGCGGTCAGCATTCACCGCGTTCCGCAAGAATTTTTTTGATGAAGCTGCGCCTGTGAAGTTCGCACGGACCGAATTCACGAAGCGCATCCATATGCTGCTTTGTTCCGTAACCGACGTTTTTTTCGAAACCGTACTGCGGAAATTTCTCCGCTGCGGCGATCATGTATCTGTCTCTTTCCACTTTTGCAACTATGCTTGCCGCCGCAATGGAATAACACAATGCATCGCCGTGAATCAGGCTGTGCTGCACGGCGGGAATATCAAGTTCTTTAACGGCATCAACAAAAACGTCGCTGCACACGTAATCGCCCGGGCAATGCGCCAAAGCATTCCTGTAAGCTTCGGCAAACGCCTTTTTTGTTGCCTGAAGAATATTTATCTCATCAATTTCCTTTTGAAACACCCATCCTGTGCCGAAAGCTGTCGCTCCGCCTGTAATAAGCGGGTAAAGCTTTTCCATGCGCTTCTTTGTAAGCTTTTTGGAATCGTTTACGCCCTCTGTCACAAATCCCGGAGGAAGAATCACGCATGCGGCAACAACGGGGCCCGCGAGCGGTCCGCGCCCGACTTCATCCATTCCCGCAACGGCGATACCGCGTTCCCAGAACGGGCGTTCGTATTGAGTCATTTGTTCAAGCCGTTCGGCCTCGTTAATCTTTTTCATTGTTTATATCGGTTTGCTCCGCTTGCTGGGGTTCGAAATTATCCGTGGGGTTTTCAAGAGCAACGGCGGCAATTTTGCCCGCACGATACTCATCAAGAACTATTCTTGCGCCGCGTTCCGTATCAAAAACTCCGCCCGAAAGAATAAACCCGCGGCTGCGGCACACGCCTTCCAGCAGAAGCTCGGGAATATTCTGTTCCGGATCAAGCTTTTTGTATCTTGCCGTCAAAGCCTCCGGGCATATGCGCATAAGGTCAAAAAGCAGCAGGGCCGAAATTTCCTCGATATCAAGCACATCATCCCGAATCGAACCAATATATGCAAGATGCTTTGCAAGTATCTCGTTATCCAACTTGCCCCAAAGCAAACCCGGAGTATCAAGAAGCTCGAGATAGTCCGAAACTTTGACCCATTGCTTTGACCGCGTAACACCCGGACGATCGCCGACCTGCGCTCTTGCCGCGCCCGCAATACGATTGATGAAAGTGGATTTTCCGACATTCGGAACGCCGACGACCATTGCGCGCAAAGTTTTTTTAATGCCTTTTTCGCGATACCGCCGAACGGTCTCCTCCCCCGTTTTTTCAATAAGCTCAATTGCACGTTTGCGTGTTGAGGGCTGAGTTGAGATAAACTCCGCAGCCGTGATTCCCTGCTTTGCAAAATAACTTATCCATGCGCGATTCTGAGTTTTTGATGAAAGGTCACTTTTATTAAGAACAACAACACGCAGCTTGTTTTTGAAAAGAGCTTCGAAATCGGGATTGCGGCAAGCCATCGGTGCGCGTGCATCGACAATTTCGATTATCATGTCAACAAGCTTTAAGTTGTCCTCCAGCATACGTCTGGCTTTTGCCATGTGCCCGGGATACCAATTTATCGTGTGCATGGGTTTTACCTCCGAAACGGGTTGATAATTCTTTTTTTGCAGCAGACATCGGCGCGAAACGGAATTCGGCAGCTTTTTGCAGCGGCGGCAAAGCCCCGCAATGCCTGCGCAAAATCGATATAAAATCAGCCTCCTTCCCCGTTTGGGTCGGGAGGCCTTTTCAGAAAAAGGAAAATCTTGATTACTTGGTAACGATGCGTTCTTTGATCTTTGCAGCCTTACCGGTCCTCTCACGGAGGTAATAGAGCTTCGCCCTGCGGACAACGCCGTGGCGAACAACTTCAATCCTGCCGATGCGCGGGCTGTGATAGGGGAAAGTCCTCTCAACACCTACACCGTAGCTGATACGGCGAACGGTGAAAGTCTTGCGGATGCCGCCGCCCTGCATTTTGATGACGATGCCTTCAAAATTCTGGAGCCTTTCGCGGTTTCCTTCAACGACCTTAACGTATACGCGAACGGTGTCACCGATTTCGAGCTTGGGAAGATCGGAACGAAGCTGCTCTTTTTCGAGTTCTCTGATGATGTCTGACATAGTAATCTCCTTATTTACAGATGTTCTTAGCCGACCTGCGACCAGCGGACCATCCAATTAACCATAGAATTATAGCATTTTTCTGCACAGAATGCAAGAGCAATTTTTCAAAAAATGAGCAGAGACGCAATATATATTACTCATTTTCCAACGATTGCAGGTATTTTTTATCCGCCGCAGTCAGATTTGCCCTTTCAAGAAGGTCCGGACGCATCTGTTTTGTTTTTTTGAGAGCTTCCTGCCTCCGCCAACGCAGAATTTCGGCATGGTTGCCGTTCAGCAGCACGGGCGGAACCTCTCTGCCCCTGAAATTCGCGGGACGCGTGTACTGAGGGTATTCCAGCAGTCCCCAGTCGGAAAAGCTTTCCTCCTCGGTTGATTCGGAGCTTCCGAGCACACCGGGAATGAACCTTGAAACGCAGTCGATAACGACCATTGCGGGCAATTCGCCGCCCGTCAGAACATAGTCGCCGATTGAAATTTCATCATCGATAAGTTCCGATACGCGTTCGTCAATGCCTTCATAATGCCCCGCAAGGAAAAGAAGACGCTTCTCCGAAGCGAGTTCTTTTGCAAGTGCCGGTGTCAGCACTCTGCCGCGCGGACTCATCACAATGCAGCGCGGCTTTTCAGGAGCTTCGGCTGCGACGCTTTCGATGCAGTCAAAAATCGGCTGCGCAAGCATGACCATGCCCGCCCCGCCTCCGAACGGATAATCATCGGTATTACGGTGCTTGTTCTGCGAAAAATCACGTATATTATGCGTTTTGAATTTCAAAATGCCCTTTGATGCCGCCCTGCCGAGAATGCTTGATGACAGGATATTGCTGAACATTTCGGGAAAAATTGTAAGAATATCAATCCTCAAACAGTCCAACCTCCGCAAGAATTTCGGAATCAAAAACAATTCGCTTGTTTTCGATATCAACGCTTGAAAGCAATTTTTTCAGTGCAGGAACGGAAAGCCTTTTTGCGCCTTTAATAACATAAACGTCCGTTGACGGTGTTTCGTACACATCGACCACTCTGCCGAGCGCATCACCCAATGTCGAAAAAACCTCACAGCCTATGATGTCCTTCACAAAATATGCACCTGCGGGAAGCTTTACGGCGTGTTCTCTGTCCACGCAAAGGTATTTGTCGCGAAGTTTTTCGGCGGCTTCAACGGTGTCAATTCCCTTGAGTTTAATTATCACGGAATTCTCGGCGGCAACCCTTGCGCTTTCCGCAGTGACTGTTTGATAAACGCCCTCGGGCGCCTCGATAAAGGCATCCGAAAGGCGTGCAAATCGTTTTAAATCATCGGTCAAGGGGAGCAATTTCAGCTCACCCTTGATGCCGTGCGGGCGCAGAAACAGCCCGATACGAAAATAATCCATAGACAAAACTTGTGAGTTCCGGTACGGTTACAGAATATCAACTCTGTATTTCTTTTCGCTTTTTACCGAAGCGGCGCGAACAACGGTGCGGATTGCTTTTGCGATACGCCCCTGTTTGCCAATAACTTTGCCCATATCGTCCTTGGCAACGGAAAGCTCAATTGTGGTTTCCTCGCCTGCTTCGTCAGCCTTGACGGCAACCTTTACCTCGCTCGGTTCGTCAACAAGACTCTTTGCAATGAATTCAACAAGAGCCGCAATATCGGGAACCTGAGTTTCGGTAATGATTTCTTCGCTCATCAGTCGATAACGCCGTGCTTTTTGAACAGACCGCGAACGGTTTCCGTGGGCTGCGCACCGTTCTTGATCCACTGCTTTGCCTTGTCGCCGTCAACAACGACCTGTTCGGGATCGGTGAGGGGGTTGTAATAGCCGATTTCCTCTACGAAAGCACCGTCACGGGGTGCGCGGGAATCCGCAACAACGATACGATAGAAAGGAGCCTTCTTTGCGCCCATTCTGCGAAGCCTGATTTTAAGCATGATAGTTCCTCCAAATTAAATAGAAAGTCTTTGTTGAATATCCAATCGGGCATAAGCCCGCTGTTGGTGATTTTGTTGTTTGATGCAGATTGGAAAACCTTTTGCTGCATCAGAAGCCGAAGAAGCCTTTGCGCCTGCCCGCTTTTTTGCGGCCCATTCCCGCAAACCTCTTCATCAACTGGCGTGACTGTTCAAATTGCTTGAGCAGTCGGTTAACTTCCTGAACGGTCGTTCCGCTGCCCGCCGCAATGCGTTTTTTGCGGCTTGCGTTCAAAAGTTCCGGATTGCGTCGTTCACGCGGAGTCATTGAACGAATGATCGCCTCGACTCTTGCGGTTGCCTTTTGGTCAATTTTTGCATCCTTGAGCTTGCTTGCATCGACCCCGGGCATCATGCCGAGAATCTCTTCCATTGAGCCGAGTTTTTTGACCTGTTGGAACTGCTCGAGGAAGTCCTCAAGGGTAAACTTGTCATTTTTAATCTTTTTGGTGAGCTCTTCCGCCTGTTTTTCGTCGAAAGCCTGTTCCGCCTTTTCAATCAAAGTGAGAACATCGCCCATGCCAAGAATTCTTGAAGCCATTCTGTCGGGATAGAACGGTTCGATATCGGTAAGCTTTTCACCTATGCCGGAGAATTTGATGGGTTTGCCCGTAACACTGCGAACGCTCAGCGCCGCACCGCCTCTTGTGTCACCGTCAAGCTTTGTGAGTATAACGCCGGTTATGCCGAGTTTTTCGTTAAAGGAGCTTGCAACGTTGACAGCGTCCTGACCTGTCATTGCATCAACAACAAGCAGCGTTTCCGCCGGGTTAACGGCTTGTTTGACGGCGGCGATCTCGTCCATCATGTTCTCGTCGATATGCAGGCGGCCTGCCGTGTCGATTATAACAAGATCGTAGAAGTTGCGGGAAGCATATTCAATCGCTTCCTTTGCGGTTTTAACGGGATCCTGCGTCCCGCGTTCGAAAACGGGAACATTGACCTTTTCACCCACGACCTGAAGCTGGGTGATCGCGGCAGGGCGATATATGTCGCATGCAACAAGCAGCGGTTTTTTGCCCTGAGTCTTTGCAAGGTAGGCAGCAAGCTTGCCCGCCATTGTGGTTTTGCCCGCACCTTGAAGACCCGCAAGCAGGAAAACAGAGGGTTTGCGCGGCCCGAACTCAACCTTTACAACGCTGCCGCCGATGAGCTGAGTCAGCTCCTCATTGACAATTTTGATTATTTGCTGGGAAGGAGTGAGGCTTTGGAGAACATCCGAACCCACTGCCCGCGCCGAAACAGTGTTTATAAAGGATTTCACAACCGAAAAGTTAACATCCGCCTCGAGCAGCGCAAGCTTTATCTCGCGCATTGCCTCTTTGACTTCTTTTTCGGTCAACTTGCCCTTTCCGCCCAGTTTTCTGAATATGTTCTGAAGTTTTGAAGAAAGTCCTTCAAATGCCATCTTTGCCCTCCGTGATTTCAGTCAGTTGTGACAACAGAGTGTTGATTCTTTCCCGAGCGGTTTCATTGAAGGTGCACCTGCGAACCTCTGCCGAAAGCTCTGCAATTAAAACTTTCAGCCGCCTGTCCCTTGCGGCAAGACCGAGTTTTTCTTCCATTTCGAGAAGGATTTTTTCACCGCGCTGCAATGCATCGCGCACACCCTGCCGCGAAATGCCCTTCTGCTCTGCAATTTCCGCAAGGGAAAAATCCTCCTCGCAGTTGAGCTTCAGCATCTCGCACTGGTTATCGGTTAAAAACGCGCCGTAGTAATCAATGAGAAGGCTTAATTCGAGTTTGTTCTGCATATATGCCTCCTTAATGTTCTATGCGGCACTGTTGTAAAGGTGCAAAGCTTTACAAGCATGATTATAACGCCGCCAAGGTGGAAAGTCAATCCCCTTTACAGTGTCTTTCTAAATATACTTCGTTCAATAATTGTCCGCAGCAGCAAAACTCAACACTCAGCCAGGCTTTCAATGTATCTTTTCAGCACGGGGCGATTGGGCGGCGTCAGCTCGTTTTCGGGCGGCATTTCGGAGGCGGAAAAGAAACGCAGCTCCGACACTTCACTTGCCTGCGGTGTAAGATCTCCGGAATAACTGCGGCAAAGGTAAACAATATCAATATTTGAAACCTCGTCGCCGTTCGGATAGGTATAATGCAGGATTTTTCCCGAAAAAACACCGAAAAGTTCAAGCTCGTTCGCAAAAAGTCCCGTCTCTTCAAAAAGTTCGCGCATTGCCGCTTTTTCAACTTCCTCATCAAGCTCCACGGAACCGCCCGCATAGCCCCAAAGTCCGTTATCGCGCCGCTTCTGCAAGAGTATGCGGCCCTCGGAATCGACAACAATAACGCTCGCACCGACCTGAAGCAGCGGACGATGCCCGACAGTTTTTCTCAAATCAAGTATATATTCAGACATAATTAATCCAAGTACCCCTCTTCACGCAGCATTTCCAGAACACGCGCTTCGCGTTCAAGCATTGTTTGATTTTTGGGCCCGTGAGCTCTGTTTCTGTTAACATCAATTGCATGTTCTGCCTCAACAAATTCCAAAGTAAATCGTTCCCGCGCCTCATAATCATCGAGTTTCTGCGCTCCCGGCTCCGGTTCCGCTTCGCAAAAATAGTAGAAATTATTCTGAACAAAAACCGAAATCCCCGGTTTGTCGCTCTTTTCGATTCTGCGAACGCAGCCGTATTCCTGAATCGAATCGGGGACAACGCACAAGCCGGATTCTTCGGCAGTTTCGCGAATCAGTGCCTGATGCCGAGTTTCACCGCTCTCGATGCCGCCCCCGGGGAACTTATAGTAATCATACATCAGGCTGTGAACCATTGCAACCCTGCCGCCGCGAATGATAATGCTCCGAACGGACGGACGGTAAAAAACTTTTCCGCTCGAGTCGTAGTTCTTTTTATCCATTTCGAACAATGTTCTCATCATATCCTCCCGAATAAACCTGCGGCAAAAAACCGAAGCCGCAATTTGTGCCGAATATGTTAGGCATTGGCAATGAAGCCGCACAGTATATATATCAAATTACAAAAAGAAAACTCCATCGTAAATTCGATGGAGCTGATTTGGAGGCACCATCCGGAATCGAACCGGAGATGGCGATTTTGCAGACCGCTGCCTTACCGCTTGGCTATGGTGCCGTTTGGCCGCGTAAAAGGAGGAAACGCAGCCGTTAAAAAAATGGAGCGGGAAACGGGGCTCGAACCCGCCACCTCCGCCTTGGCAAGGCGGCGCTCTACCAAATGAGCTATTCCCGCAGCATGGTGCCTCAGAGTGGAGTCGAACCACCGACACAGGGATTTTCAGTCCCTTGCTCTACCAGCTGAGCTACCGAGGCAAAATGGCGATCCGAAGGGGGCTCGAACCCCTGACCTCCAGCGTGACAGGCTGGCATTCTAACCAACTGAACTACCGGACCGCGTGGTGGGAACAACAGGGCTCGAACCTGTGACCCTCTGCTTGTAAGGCAGATGCTCTCCCAGCTGAGCTATGCTCCCATCCATTGTGCCGCTCTTCAAGCGACTTCCATATTATACTCAATTGGGTCTCATTTGTCAACCCCTTTTTTAAATTATTTTTAACTATATATAACACTCTGTTTTTTCAGCATATACATGCAAATTCGAACGGTTTCATCCGATTATTACGCGTACGGTGTTGAAAAATTTTCCGTTCGGCATTATCATATATCCGTATTCGCTCCGTTCAAAGCATATTCGGAGTGGGTCCGATACCGCACCGGATGAAGGCCGCCTGCGAGCGAAGTTTTTTGCGTAAATGCCTTTTGGCTTGACCTTTTTCCGAACAAGGAGGCAAATCATATTGAAACATGCTGATTTAAGAATCTTAAGGCGCATTGCGGCGTTTTTGCTTGTGGTTTTGAGCATTGCGGGCATTGCAGCCTGCACCGTACCCGAAGAGGTTTTCCCGCCCGATACCCCGACAGCTGCAATATCGGATGTATTGCACACAACCGAACCCACGGAAATCGGAACAGCCGCCGAAATTGAGCTCTCCGCAAAGCCGACTGCACCTCCGCAGGAACCGACTTCATCGCCGGTGAAAGAAAGCGGCGAATACAGTTCCCGTGATGAAGTTGCTCTGTACATCCACCTTTTCGGACATCTCCCCGCAAATTTCATAACAAAGAAACAGGCGCGGGAACTCGGCTGGCAGGGCGGCGGGCTTCAGGATTTTGCGCCCGGCTGCTCCATCGGAGGGGACAGGTTCGGCAACTACGAGGGGCTTTTGCCGCAAGCGGAAGGAAGGTTTTATACCGAATGCGATATCGACACCTGCGGAGCACCCTCACGCGGGGCAAAACGCATAGTTTTTTCGAACGACGGATTGATTTTTTATACCGATGACCATTATCAAAGCTTTATTAAGCTTTACGATGCGGACAATCAAACCGCGGGTTTTTGAGAATTTTTAGGGATAATTGAGGATAATTGACCATGACCATATCGGATAACAATTTCACACACAACTCCGGTTCCGAACAAAGCGGGGGCATTAAGAATATCCGCATTGACTTTACGGCGATTGCGGGAATTACCGATGCGCATCTGCGTATTGCCGAGGCATTGCAGTTTCCGGATCATTACGGAAAAAACCTTGATGCACTCTTTGACTGCCTTGCGGAAATATGCAAACCCGTTGCAGTGACTCTCTTCGGAACGAGCGCACTGACTGCCGCCCTCGGCAGCTACGGGAGCATGATGCTGCGCGTGTTTTCGGACGCGGCAGCCGAAAACCCGAATCTTTCCGTTGAAATCGCCGATTAGTTTTATCGCATTCGATTTGTTAAAGTTTCAATGTTTTGGTTTTAAAACGGAAGCGGCAGACAGGATTTTTCCCGTCTGCCTTTTGCCGAATATACGAAACCGAGTGTTGTTTAATTGCTTTTTATGCCGTTCCGAGTGCTGCTTTGCCGCTTGTTTTCAAAGACCGGAACCAATCCTCAGCCTTTGTAAATTATTCGGCTGCCTGCTTCGGCACTGCCCTTAATTGTTTTGCATTCAATACTGCCGCGAGCCTCCGCATGTCCCGCGATATCGCCGCAGCTTATATTGCCTCCGCAGTCAACGTTTCCGTCAACATTTCCGCAATTCATGCTCCCGCTTGTCTTCGCATGTCCGAGTATATCACCGCAGTTCACATCTTTGCCCGCATTGACATCGCCGCTGACATTGCCGCATTCAACACTTCCGCCGGTTCCAACATCGCCGCCGACAGCCGCACAGCCGACATTTCCGCCGGCATTGACGTCGCCGCCGATACTGCCGCATTCAATGCTTCCGCCCGCTGAAATGTCTCCGCCGATATCAGCGCAGTTCACATTGCCGCCCGCGCCGACATCACCGCCGATTTCACCGCAGTTCACATTTCCGCCCGCATATACATCACCGTTAACACTGCCGTTGATATCGGCATTGCCCCAAATTTCAACATTTATCGAGCAATCGGTGCGTCCGCCTTTCCTGCCGAACATACCCGCCGTTCCGTTCTCTTTTTCATATTTCAGTTCAACGGGAATGCAAACCGCAGGATCGTATTCCTGACTTGACACGATCTGTTTTCCGCGCATCAGCACAACGCGCAGGGTATTATCATCCGGCATTTCGTCAATCATGATATTGCTCCATTCGAAACGATTTCCGTAATTACGGGTCGAAGAACGCGAATGTTTTTTTGCGCTTTTTTCAAATGCGCAGCCCGCTTTTTCAGCTTTTTTCTTTGCCATTCTCTCGATTTTTCTGCCGAATTCCTCGATAGCATCCGTGTTGACGCTTACAATGCCGTTTCTGCCCTTTTTCACAAAGATGCAGCTGCCGTCATCATCTTCTTCATCGTCATCGTCATTTTCATCGTCATCGTCTTCTTCATCGTCATCGTCTTCTTCATCGTCCCCGTCATTTTCATCGTCGTTTTCGTCCTCGTATTCGACTTCAACCGATTCCGGGTTGCCGGCAGCATCGCATTGCTGTTCGGCATCGGTATGAATTTCTTCACCCGCCTCGATGTTTTTCTCGTTCTTGACATCGCGCAGCAGCTCATCCAGCGAAACGCCGAAAAGATCCGCAATTCGCGGCATCAACTCAATATCGGGATAGGAAGCCGCCGTTTCCCATTTGCTGACGGCCTGAACGGACACTCCGAATTCGGCAGCAAGCTGTTCCTGTGTCATTCCGCTTGCCTTACGCAGCTCGCGCAGTTTGATTGCAAAGTTTTCTTTCATCGTATTTTCCCTCTTTCTGATTTTCGTGAGTCGCCGCACCGCATATCTGTTACGTTTGGAAAACGTTTTTGTGTTGCGCCAACTCTTAATTTCGCGCTCATTTTAGCAACGCAAGCTTTTCATGACAATAAAGCGGTGGTTGAAAACCCCAAAAAATCTGCTCAACCGTTGGTTGAATCCCGTGCCGCCGCAAATTTTTTATTCCTTTCGGTTTGTTTTGCGTGTTTCTTTAAAATTATTTCTGACTGAAATCTTTTTTTCACAGATATATCTGCGTTTATCAGCAAATCAACCAGAGGTTGAATCGCATATCATTGCGAAACTCTCTTTGGTGTTTGCGCAAGAAGCTGTTTTATCGCCGCATTCCGCGCCCGCTGCGCTGCGAATTCACGGAAAAAGAACTTGCGATGCAGCGGAACATTCGTTCCGAAGCAAGGCGCAGACGCGTCTCAGCATCACAGTCTCCGTCCGCATTCGGCTGTTCATCCGTAACAATTGTTGAAAAAACTCCCGCATTCGCAAGCTTGTAAATATGTTCATAACCCATTCCGAGCCTTCCCGCAACAATAAAGACGGGCACGGCGCCGCCGGAATTTGCGGCGCAGCGTTTCACAACCTCGCCGACGGCCTTCCCGTTGTCCGCACTTGATGCATCAAGCTGCCCTTCTCCGGTTATGACAAGATCGGTGTCCCCAAGCAATGCATCAAAGCCGACCGCATTGAGCACCGCCGCCGAGCCGTGAGTCAATTCCGCGCCCAAAAGAGCCGACAGCATTGCACCCATGCCTCCCGCCGCGCCTGCTCCGCATTCGGCGGACACTTTTCTCCCTGCCGCAGCGTCATACAAGGCCGCAATATTTTTCATCCCGTCTTCAAGAGTGTTTAATGCTTCGGCGTCTGCGCCTTTTTGCGGTCCGTAGGTGTACGTCGCACCGTTTTTGCCTGTAAGAGGATTATCAACATCACACATAACGGTTATCTTTGCCTCGAAAACATCTCTGCGCAAGCCTGACAAATCAATTTTACGCACCAAGGCAAGCTCTCGGCCGCAGCCCGAAAGCTCATTGCCTTCCGCATCCAGAAACTTAACGCCGAGAGCCGCTGCCGCGCCCATTCCGCCATCGTTTGTTGCGGAACCGCCTATACCGATCAAAATATTCCTTATCCCCTCGTTCAATGCGGAAGCGATAAGTTCGCCCGTCCCCCTGCTCGTTGCAGTAAGCGGATCCAATGCATTTTCATCCATCAATGCAAGCCCCGATGCCTTTGCCATTTCAATAACCGCTGTGGCGCCCGCCGTTTTTTCACCGAATGAGGTCAGAACACCGTATTCGGCAGCAATTTTCCTGCCGTCCGGCGCAGTCACATTCGCCGAACGCATATTCCCGTTAAAGGCACGAATAAGCGTTTCGGCCGTGCCGTCCCCTCCGTCCGCTATCGGAAGCGTTCTCACCCTGCATCCGGGAAGGTATTGCCGCGCTGCATTTTTGATAATCGTGCAAACTCTCTGTGCATCCATGCTGCCCTTGAACTTGTCCGGAGCAATAAGCATTCGAATACCTGCGCCGACAGGTTCGATACGCCTTCCGCCGTATTCTTCAAAAGGGTTCACGACAGGCTTTTCTGTTTTTTTGCAGCCGCACTCCGTCAAGTCCTTTTCATTAAAGACAAGGGTTCCGTTTTCGTCAAATCTGCCGTAAAAAGCCAGCTTCTCCGCCCGTCTGAGCGCATTCGTCTGAACGACGGGCCTGTATTCCGCAAGCGCACCCGAAACGAGCGGATTGTCGTTCACCTTTTCAAACAGACTGCGTGTTTGTTTTATGCCGCCGCCCGCAAATGCAACCGTGAATATGTTTTTATCGTCGCTTTCATCAACCGGAAAATGACCCGCAAACAATTGAAGTCCACGAACGTCCGCCCTTTCAATTGCCGAAAAAACAAGGTTGAACGCATGTTCGCGTTCATCTCCGTTCTCAATCGAATCGAATCTGAATCCGATGCCGAAGCGTGAAATATTCATAGTTCTGTGACCTCAACTTTCTTTTGTATTGTGGGGAACAATGCAAAGCTCCGTCCCGCCGTCTTCAACCTCTACCGTGCAGTCGTTGCAGCAGTATGCATCTTCAAGCAGCTTTTCGCTGATAAAATCCTCGCATTCGTTCGAAACGCAGCGTGCAACAGCCCATGCACCGTTTTTTTCAAGTTCGACTTCATCGATTTTGCTTGCAATGTAATTTGCGGCGGAAGCACCGAAACGAACCGTTCTGCCCGTTTTTTTGAGTTTATCGGACAGATCATCCAGCATCAGTTTTGCAATCTCGGGAACAGCGGCTTGAGCCGCAGGCAAAAGCGCAGCAACGCAATCCGCATCGGAAGCAATTTCCGGCGGAAGTATCTGCCTTGCGTCCCGTTCATCGCGGCTGCCGTTCAACGCATTTGCCTCATCCGAAAAGCCCGCCCTGCGCTGTTTAAAGCTGTCGCCTTCACCGCAGGTGACGAATACAATCGCATTGCGGAAGCTTACGTTTTTACCTTTTGCATCGGTCAAAACGCCGCACCGCATGATGCTTTGAACGAGCGAACGCACGGCAGCGTTTGCGTATTGAATGTCGTCAAACAGCACCACTGCAAAAGGCTTCCGCCGCACGGCTTCGGTCAGTCTTCCGCCGGAGACAGAACCCGCAGGTGAACCCGTCAACGTGCTGACCGCCGAATAGTCGGAATACTCGCGCATATCAAACCGCAAAAGTGCATTTTCGCCCGGATACAATGTCTCTGCAAGCACTGCTGCAAGCTTGGTTTTTCCCGAACCTGCCGCTCCGGTTACGGCAATTGCGGCACGCGGACGGTCGGGATCGTTCCGCCATGTGAAAGCGGAACGAAGGGCTTTGCACACGGAAGCAACCGCGGTCTCCTGCCCGATTATGTGCGCATTGATCAACGAATCCAGTTTTGAGAGCCGTGAACGGACGGTGCCGTCAAGACTGCTTACGGGAATCCCCGTCAATTCGTGAACAGTCTGTGCAACATCGCCGGCAGTGACGATCGGACGACAGCTCTTTTTTAAAGAAGCCGCAGTGAATGCCGAATTCTCCGCTCCCGCATGAAGTGCATCCGCTGTTCTCGGCTCGCCGAGCTGCTTTTCCTGTTTTCTTAATTCAGCCGCAAGTGTAAAATCCCGCTCATTCAATGCGTCCTCAATACGCATTCGGAGGCTGGCCCTTTCCTGCCGCAGTTCCGCTGTATTCTGCGGAGCAAGCCGCCGGCGGGAAGCTGTTTCATCCATTATATCTATCGCCTTATCCGGAAGAAATCGCTCCGGAATGCAGCGAACGGACATATCAACACAGGCTTCCGCTGCCTCGTCCGTAATCGAAACGCCGTGATGCGCCTCGTATTTCGGACGCAAACCGCGAAGGATTGCGATCGCTTCCTCCCGCGTAGGTTCTTTTACGACTATCGGTGAAAAACGCCGTTCCAGCGCGGCATCTTTTTCGATATAGAGCCTGTATTCATCAAACGTTGTTGCGCCGATCAGCTTCAACCCGCCGCGAGCAAGCGCGGGTTTCAGGATATTGGCAGCATCGAGACTGCCCTCGCCCGCACCTGCGCCGATTATCGTATGTATTTCGTCAATAAAAAGAATTGTTTCGGGAGTTGTTTCGTCAAGAAGTGCTTTCAGTCTCTCCTCAAATTCGCCCCTGTATTTCGTTCCCGCAACGAGTGCGCCCAAGTCAAGCCGCAGCACCCGCGACGAACGCAGCTCGACAGGAACATCACCCGAAACTATCCTTTGAGCAAATCCCTCAACGACAGCCGATTTTCCGACGCCGGGACTTCCCGTAAGCACAGGGTTATTCTTGCTCCGCCTAAGCAGTGTCTGAATCAACCTGTTCAGCTGCGCTTCACAGCCTGTCAACGGATCAAGCTCCCCCCGCGCCGCCCTTGCGGTAAGGTCATCGGTATAGCTTTCCAACATCGGCGAACTCTGTCCGCCCCGAGGCTTATTTTTCCCGCGGGATACGTTTTCATCATGCGGCTGTCTTTCGGCCGAATCACTTTTTAAAGAATCATTCGCATTGCCTTTTGTTTTTTCGGCTGCGCTTTCATCACGGAGCAGCTCCGACTTTCGGCTTTCGCGCCCGTTCGAACCGAGTTCCCGCGATTCATCGTTCAAAAGCTTTTTCAGCATCTGCCTGTCCAGCCCGATGGAATCGAGAATGCGTGATGCAAAACAGTCCGTCTCGCGCAAAACGGCAAGAAGGATATGTTTCGTGCAGATTGTGCGGCTTGCATATGCTTTTGCTTCATACAGCGCAAGCTCCAATACGCGTTTTGCAGGCGGTGCGAACCCCCTGCTGTCCGTGAAAATATGTCTTCCGCCGCCGACAAGGGTGTCCGCATACGGAAACACCATGCTTTCATCCGCACCGCATTTGCGAAGGCACTCCCCCGCCGTGCCCGGCGCACGGAGCAGACCTATCAAAATGTGCTCCGTGCCGATGAAGCCGTGATGCAGCTCCTCCGCCGCAGCCTGTGCCGCATCAAGAGCTGCGGATGCATTTTCGCTGTAACCTTCCCAATTCATTTTTTCACCGTTAATTTGTATGGCCGTTAATTCGTATGGATTCAAATCCGATTAATCTCTCAATCAAATCGAGCGATTGAGCGGACACTTCGAATACCGCCCTGCAAAACATGCTTTTCTGTTTTTTAAACAACGACCGTCTTGCCGTTTTCGCGTATTTTGTCATGCTTCCGTTTTCGTTTCATCGGACGACGCATATAGACGTTCAGAACAATACCCACACCTATCATGTTTGTGAGCATATTCGACCCGCCGTAGCTTATAAACGGCAGCGGGATTCCCGTAACGGGCATTATTCCCATCGTCATGCCGATATTTTCGAAAATATGTGCCGCAAGCATTGCGCTGACACCCGTAACAAGGCAGGTGCCGAAATTATCCCGCGCTTTTATTGCAATATACATCCAGCGGAAAAGCAGTGCAAAGAAAACAATAATCAGTATCGTACTGCCGATGAATCCGACCGCCTCCGTTATGCCGCTGAATATGAAATCCGTGTGCCTTGCCGGAACATAGCGAAGCTGTGCCAGCGTCTGCTCACCGAAAAAGCCCTTGCCCGTGAGCCGTCCGGAACCTATTGCCATCTGCGACTGTCCGACATGGTACTTTGCATCGTCGCTTGCGGCGGACGGATTCAGAAAAACATCGATTCTGTCGCGCTGCTTCGGGGTCAAAACAAAAAAGTACATCAGCGGAAGCCCCACCCCGGCTCCGACAGCGGCAAAGATTATATAAATCCACTTTATCTGCGCAACGAAGAATGTCACAACCATGATAACAAGCAATACAATCGCCGTTCCGTAATCAGGTTGGAGAACTATCAGCATGAACGGAACGAATGTTATGCCGAGAGCAATCATAACGTCCTTGAATTTCAGCAATCGCCCGTCCCTGTCCATTGCGGCAGAGACGTATTTTGAAAGCATCACGATCAATGCGATCTTGCTCAGCTCGCCCGGCTGTATTGCCCTTTCAAGCGTGTCGAAAACAAACCAGCCCTGCGCACCGCCGCGCACCTTGCCGAAAATGAAAAGCAGCATCAGCAAGCCTATTATGCCGATGTATGCCCACATTGCAAAAGTTTTGAATATGCTGTAATCAAAAACAAGAAATATTATCATTGCAGCAAGTCCTACAAGGAAGTTTGTTATATGCTTCTGCAGGTATTCCATGTTGAGCTTGTCCATATAATCCGCAATGCCGTGTTCCGTGCCGTCAAAAGGCTTTGCCTGAACAGAGGCAAGTGCGATCGTGCCGAACACAACGAGCGCAAGCACGATTCCGACCGTTACCCAGTCTATTCTTTTCAGGTATTTCTTATCAAAAAGGCTCATTCAAAAGCCGCGCCGCGCCCGCAAGTGGCTTCGGCAATCCTTTCGTGTTTATGTGTTTACAAGATCTGCGGTGCGATACGAAAAGCCGTTTCCCCGCACCGCACTTTTTGTCCGCCGCATCAAACGATGAGTTTTTTCTTTGCCTTTTCGGCATTTTTCAATTCGTCGAGTTTGGCTTCGTATCCGGGTTTTCCGAGCAGGGCATAAGTTGCATTCTTTCCCTCCTCGACTCCGGGCTGATCGAATGCATCGATGCCCAGCAGCTCCCCTGCGAATGCCGTCTGCATTTCAAACAGCATTATAAGCTGCCCGAGAGTGAATTCGTTGACTTCGGGCATGATGATGTTCTTGTTCATATGTCCGCTGACGGTTACGGCGTGTTCGGTTGCACGGAATTCGGCGGAAATCAGCTCACCCAAGCTGTGTCCGGACAGAAACGCAATCCCCGGAATGTCGTCAAAAACATGCGGAACAGCAACATCACTGCGGTATTTTTCAACAGAGATGAAAGTTATTGTTTTGTCAAAAGGTCCGTCGGTGTAAAGCTGAACCTGCGAATGCTGATCCGTAACGCCGAGAGATTTTACCGGAGTCTGTCCGAATCGCAAAACCTTTCCGTCCTTCACGAGCTTTTTGCCCAGCGATTCCGCCCAAAGCTGCGCATACCAATCCGCCATGAATTTCAGCGAATCCGCATAGGGCATCAGCACGCCGATGTTTGCGCCGTGCTTTTCCGCCGCAATGATTTCAAGCAGGGCAAGCATCAATCCGGGGTTCCTTTTCATATCGGCGTTTGAGCAAAGCTCATCCATGTATCCCGCGCCCGCAAGCAGCGCGCGAACATCCGCTCCGCCGACGGCAGCCGCAACAAGCCCGACAGGACAGAGTTCGGAAAATCTTCCCCCGACTCCGTCCGGAATAATAAAAGTGCGCAGGTTGTATTTTTTTGAAATGCCTATCAGGTTGCCCTTTTGTTTGTCGGTTGTTGCAATCAAGTGATCGCGCAGCCCTTCTTCGCCGTAACGGTCAATAAGCATTCGCGTTATAATGAGCAGCTGCGCCATGGTTTCGCTTGTGCTGCCCGATTTTGTGATAACGTTGAACACGGTTCGGTCAGTATCAATCACATCGAGCAATGCAGCCATGCGCTCGGGATCAACATTGTCTTCCACAAAAAGGCGCGGAGATTTTCGTTTTTCGGAAGGAAGATCGTTATGATAGAGATGATTCAGCGCACGATGCACCGCAATCGGACCCAGTGCGCTTCCGCCGATGCCCAGAATCACGAAATTATCCGCTTTGGACCTGACGAATTCCGCTGCCTCTTCAACGGCGGGAAGGATTTCAAGCTGAGTTTCGGGCAGAAGCCGCCAGCGCATTTCACCGCGCTTTTTTTCAACACCCGCAAATGCACCCTCTGCACGCGGCATCATTTCCGATATTTCCTCCGCCGTGATGCCGTGTTTGCCGACAGCCTCGGCGAGCATATTGCCGCAATCGATGCGAACACGCATTTTTTCACAGTATTCTTTTGAAAACACGCTCATTTATTTTTCCGTTCCTTTCTGTCCCGCAGAGGGATTTGTTCGACCGAATTCCGCCGCCGCAAAGTCGTGTTCAATTCACTGACAGCGGTATATTCAGCCAATCATATTATACCACATGTTCACGCCGTTTGCTCATGTTTTTTTCGGAACGAAATTGCGGAAATCCGTGCATATCCGAATGCTGCCTGCCGTCCGCTCCGTTTGAAACATATTATATCCGTCAAATCAAATAAAATAAAAATATTCTTTGATAACGTTCACAAGCACATCGGCTTCCGCAGGGGAATAGCGCGGCGAAACGGCAAGCGAAGCAAAATCATATTCGGCCGATGCCGAAAACTCGGTATAGTCATCAAAAACTTTGAAGTCCACTCTCGGTTCAATGCCGTTTTTTGCTTCAAAAAGTTTCGAAACAAAGCTTGAAAGCCGAATGAATTCATATTCTCCGCAGCCGCGCTGATTTTCCTGTTCACATCGAAATGCAAATTGCGGAATGTCCGGACGAGACTTCGGGTTTCGAACATTTTCAAGGCGTGAAATCCACCGAAATGCAAGTGCAAACAAAAGATAATTTGCTTCATCGAGCTGTTTCATTTCATAGTAGCGTTTGATGTCCGTTCTTTCCGCAGGGCTGAGGGGCAGCACGGAATTCAGCACAAAGCCGGGTCCGGGTCTGCCTATGCCGAGGTCGCTGTGTGCATCGATATGCGTAACCTCAAACGGCACGGAAAGCTGCCCGGCCGCAATCAATTCCTGCCAGAATTGCAGCGCGCCGTCATGCGTTTCAAAAACCCTTCCCGGAATTTTTCTTTTCGTATCCAATCCGCAGTTTTTTTCCAAAAACTCCCTTACTTTCTCCGCCTGCCACGGTTCATGCCCGGCAGCATCGGGCCGCGCGCCGGCCGGTGCCGGTTCGCAGCAGTCCGCAAGGAAAAAATCAAGATCAATGTCAAGCACTCTCATTCGTTTATCTCCCGGTTTCGTTATTGCTCAAAGCTGTATGTTTTTGCGCATTCGGTCTCGGCACCGTGCTGAATTCAATGCGCAAACCCCGCCGTTAACGCATACAGGCAGGGTTTACGCATAATTATTTACTCAGTTGACTGCTGTGTCGTTCGCCTCAGCTTCCTTCATTTGCCTTTGTTTGCCCCTATTTTCCTTTCACAACGGCCTCGGCAAACGAGTTGTCAACGAGTTCGCCGAACTCAACTCTCGCCTTCAATTCACCGTTGATGTCAATAATATCCTGCAAACGTGTGAATGCCTCCTCCGTCATGATCGGGTCAGCCATCCATGAATCCGTCTTTCGATAACTGTTTGCAACGATTTTCAGCGTTTCAACATCCGCATCGGGGAAAAATTCCAGCATCGCTTCCGCCGCTTCGGCATCGGTCGCATCTTTAAGCCAAAGCTGAGCCTTATAAACAGCGCGAATGAAGGATTCAACGAGTTTCGGTTCCTTTTTGATTGTATCCGGCATGGTCATGAAAGTTGTGTACGGCACCTCGCCCGATTCGAGTCCGACATTTGCAACGATGTGCCCGCTTCCGCTGCGTTCAAAAAGCGTTGCTGTCGGTTCAAAAAGCGTAACATAGTCGCCCGTGCCGCCTTCGAATGCTCCGCCCATCAGGTTGAACTGAATGTTGTTGATAACCTCAACATCCTCCCCGGGCTTCAATCCGTTTTTCAGCAGAACATAGATAAAAGTCATATACGGCATTCCGCCCGCACGCCCCGCAATGACGGATTTTCCGCGCAAATCCTCCCACGAGAAATCATCCGTTTTTTCCCTTGAAAGAAGGAACGAACCGTCGCGCTTTGTGAGCTGCCCGATAATCATCGGGTGGTTTGCGCTGCCCTCGTTCACAACATAAACACCCGTTTCCGGCCCCATCAATGCAAAATCCGCATCGCCCGATATAAGCGCGGTCATGCTTTTGTCGCTTCCCCCGCCGGTCACAATTTCAAGATCAATGCCCTCCTCCGCAAAATAACCGCGGCTGACCGCGATATAAAGCGGCGCATAGAACACGGAGCGAGTGACCTCGTTCAGCGTGATATGCCGCAGTTCGCCCGAACCGCCGCATGCCGCCGCAATCGGAACAAGCAGCAAAAGAACAAGAAAAAGAGCAAGAAATTTCTTCATTTCAATACCTCCAAAGAAAAGCCTTGCTCCATTGATATGCCGCAAACGGGTATGCGGTGCCTTTCGGCGATTATTTTTTCTTTCTGTTTCTTATAAAGGTATTTATCCCGTAATGGAAGAAAGAGATCAACGCTGCCGCTATGGCTGCAAAATATGCATAAAGATAAAACGGACATATGCCGAATTCAAGCTGCAGAAATGTGAGCGTTATTGCGCCGACAAACAGCCCCGTTGCAATCTTTCCGAACCAATCGGCATAAACAACAACATGTTTTGAATAAAGGATTCCGCCGACAATTATCATTATCGCATCCTTAGCAAGGATTATCAGCATTATATAAAGCGGAATGACCCCTTTGAACCAGAAACATGCAAGAACGGCAATCAGCATCAGCTTGTCCGCCAGTGGATCGAGAACTTTGCCGACGTTTGTGATCCAATTGTTGCGCCGCGCAAGCCAACCGTCCAGAATATCCGTTCCGAACGCGAAAATATAAACAAAAAAGCTCCAAAGATAACGTTCGTTTTTAAACAGCGCGATAAAAACCCCGATTAAAATCAACCGAAAAACCGAGAGCATGTTCGGAATCTGTTTTTTAAATTTCATATTCGTATCACCTTTCTGCCGCCCTGCCGCTGACTGAGCCGCCTGTTCTGTCGGCAGGCTGAATTAAAGAACCGCCGCTTCGGCTGTCGGCCTGATTGAACCCGAACCGGACGATACAGGTTCGGCATTCCAACCGTATGCAAACAGTATAGCACATGTTTCAAATCAACTCAATAGCAATATCCCGTCATTGCGGCGGCAAAAGACAGGCTGTTTTCTGCTTCGAATACGCTTTTTTATCCGGCGCGCGCTGATTCGACCTTTTTTTCGAAAAAAAATGCGTTTAACCGGTTGCAATAAACGCCGAAATGGGGTACAATGCATGGGGTACAATTAAATTAAGCCCAAAGGAGATATTACCATGAACGAAGAGAGAGATTTTGTAGTATTCACCGATGACGACGGCAACGATTTCGAGCTTGACGTTATCGACTATTTCGATTATAACGACAAAGAGTACGCTGTCCTCGTCGACACCAACGATGAATGTGGCTGCGAAGACGAGGAGTGCGACTGCGAAACCAACGTCTACATCATGCAGGTTGTTGTTAATGAAGCAGAGGACACCGAAGAATTCGTCTCCCCCGCCGAAGAGGATATGGACGCACTGATCCAGATCGTTCAGTCAAGGCTTGAAGAAGGCGACTGCTGCTGTGATGACGACTGCTGCTGTGACGAGTGCACCGATGACTGCACCTGCGATGACAGCTGCGCGGGCGACAACGCTTCCGCAAAATGCGGCACCTGCTGCAAAACCGAGGAATAAAATCCCCGCAGCGCAAATCAACAAACGCAAACAAAAGGCCTCCGTCGAACATCATAATATTCGGCGGAGGTTTTGATTTTGCTGTTAACACGAAAAGCAAACATCGACATTCACCCTTGAACTATCTATCACCGAATGAGGAGGAATTTTAATTGTGAATATTGAACTTGTTCGGCTCACGCCGCAATACCGCGAACAATTGATTGAAATGCTGACCGAATGGAAAGCGGATATTGAAAACAACCGCACAAATCCTTCCCCCTATGCAATATTCCGCAATGATTTTCACGATTTTGATTATTATCTTCAAAACCTTGAAACAAAGGAAGGGAATGCGGACGGATACGTTCCGGACACAACGCTGTTTTGCCTTGACAAAGACCGAAATATCTTTGTCGGCGCTGTCAATATTCGACATTATCTGAATGAAACGCTGCTGAAAACAGGCGGCCATATCGGCGACGGTATCCGCCCGAGTGAGCGCCGCAAAGGTTATGCAACGGCAATGATCTCACTTGCGCTGCAGGAATGCAGAAAACTCGGCATAAACAGGGTTTTGATGTGCTGCGACAGGAACAATATCGGCTCGGCAAAATCCATCATCCGCAACGGCGGCGTGCTTGAAAACGAAGTTGTCGAGGACGGGGTTCCCGTGCAAAGGTATTGGATTCGGGTTTGAGGTTTTGAAGTGAATAGTTGATTGAGTTAAAATAGAAACTGAGCAGTTCGGCGTCAAATTCTGAAAATCAGTCTGTGCGATTTCAAATAGTAGCTTTGTATACTAAATTTGTACATAAAAGCGTACAGTTATCTCCGGAATCGAGCGTTTTTGCGGTTGCATTATTTGTAAGAATGATGTATAATACCAAATATCAAACGAAAAGAGGTGATCCTGTTGGCGAAAAATAATAATAATAATAATAATACCGACACCTGTGTTCTGACTCTGCCGCTTAGGGTTGAAAAATGGCAGGAGGATTGCCTCTTGAAGCGCTTTGAAGCGGCGCGTAGGATTTATAATTCTTTACTTAATTTTGAGCTGAAAAAGCTTCGTCAGCTCGAGCGCACTGTTGAATATCGGCAAATTCAATCCGTAATCAGCAGCGCTTACCGCAGCAACACAAAGGATTCGCCCGAATGCAAGGATGCTTTTAAACGCAGAGAGAAGCTTATTAGTGCAAACGGCATTAGCGAATATGGTTTCAAAAGCGATGTCAAATTCTTTTATAAACATTTTGACGGTCTTATCGGGTCAAATGTTGCCGTTCACTGCATTGCGGTTCAGCTTTGGGCTGCATTCGATAAATACCTGCGCGGGAGCGGAAAGGAGATTCATTTCAAACGCCTTGGGGATATTTCTTCACTTAAAGGATACTCTGTAAAAGGCAAGAGCGGCGGGGGCGAAATAATTTTCCGCGGTCAATATATTGAATGGACAAGGAAAAAGAAGAAGCTTTTGCTTCCGCTGAAAATTGACCCCGATAACGAATACGAGCGTGAAATGCTTTCAAGGCGGGTTAAATACGTCCGTATCATCAAAAAACCCGGAAAAAATCGTCTGCGATGGTATGCTCAGTTAACGCTTGAAGGAAAACCTGCGCTCAAGTATTCTGCGGAAACAGGAAAGCCGATCCACTCTGTCGGCAAGGGGAATGTCGGAATTGATATCGGTCCCCAGACCGTTGCATACGCTTCCGATAAAGAAGTTGCTCTGCTTGAACTTGCTGACCGAGTCACCAATATCGAGCATCAAAAAAAGAAGCTTCAGCGCAAGCTGGATCGCAGCCGCCGCGCAACGAATCCGGACAACTACAAACCGGACGGCACAATAAAGCGCGGAGTGAAACTGACCCGCAACAAGTCCAAACGGTATCTGAAATTGCAGTCAAAACTTGCGTACATTCAGCATCGGCAGGCAGAAATCAGAAAGCTTCAGCACACTTGCCTTGCAAACCATATGTTGACGCTCGGTGATCGGTTTTTTGTTGAAAAAATGAACTGGCCCGGTTTGGCGCACCGCGCAAAGGAAACTTCAATTTCAGAAAAAACCGGAAGATACAAGCGGAAAAAGCGTTTCGGCAAGTCTCTTGCAAACAAAGCGCCTGCTATGTTCATCAGTATACTCAAACGAAAATGTGAAACTCTTGGGCTGCCCGGAGTCGTTGAAGTCGATACGTACAGCCTTAAGGCAAGCCAATATAATCACCTTAGTGATACTTATGAAAAGAAGAGTCTTTCCGAACGGTGGAATTACATGCCGATTTCAGATGGCTCCGACAGCAGCAAAACAAAGCGGATTCAACGCGATTTGTATTCTGCTTTCCTTCTTCAACACACGATACCGCAGCCGTGTTCTTTTGATAAAAAAGCACTGCGGATAGACTATCCGAATTTTGTCACCATGCATGATGCCGAGATTCATCGCTTGGAATCCCTTCCCAAAACGATCACAAGCATGGGTGTTCGGCGAAGTCATAGTTAACACTAATTCCGGTGCGGTTCGCACCAAAAAAACGGTCGATTGCCCGTCCGAAGCTGTCGTTAATGGCAACATAGGTTGCTTTGGCAGCAAAAGAGAAAGGGAAAATAGTCAGCGCAAGCCCTGATTCGCCCACGCTTGAAAAGCTATCTACCTTCTCGCAGCAAATTCGCAGTGCGCTGCATTGCTTTTCCGCAGTCGCAACCCGCACGAATGCGCTGTGGCAAAGTAATGGTTTATTACGAACTTTATAATTACCAACGTCGCAACCCGCACGAATGCGCTGTGGCAAAGTGCGTCTGCCTGTATTCTTCGGGTTCTTGTTGAGTCGCAACCCGCACGAATGCGCTGTGGCAAAGGAAGCACTGCTCGGCGCAAAGGATGAAAAGCTTGGTCGCAACCCGCACGAATGCGCTGTGGCAAAGGGCTCCACTCGCACCGCTGAGCGGCAGGTCCGGCGTCGCAACCCGCGCGAATGCGCTGTGGCAAAGTCGCGCCATTGTTGTGCCCGAACCAGAAACTCCGAAAGCATGAATTACGTTCTTCTTTTTTAATTTCTCTGTCAGTGATACTTGTTGTGACTTTCTATATGACAGCACAGCTTTTGAAACGTTTCAACACTTGTACAGCAAAAACCGCCGCATCAAAACTGTCCGATGCGGCGGTGTATTCTTTTAATAAGTGAACCCGTGTCAACAGAGCCCGCAGGAATCATGGGGTTATTCCCACTCGCCAAGCGGAAACGCAGTCTAAACTTTTTTGTATAGACCATTTGATTCCATTTGGCTTTATTTGATATCAATTATCCCAATCCTATGGGGTACCCGACTTTCTGCTATCAAAAAGCTATCGGGGGATGCTATCAACGTAAGTAGTTCTCAGTTTTTGTTTACGCTCATTGCAAGAGTGAAATACTACTTCTTATTTCATTCCACAATCGTTGCCTAATCTCAACCGCTGTATTTATTGAGACAATTCCGAACGAAGTTATTGGTCGATATTTAGAAGCTAATTGTGAATTATGATACTTCCAAATTGCATTTTCACTACCATTAACTCTACCTTGCAGAACCCAAACCATTTTAGGGGCGCTACTTCGAGAGGCAGCACTTATTTCACAGGAGTATTTACGAATAACCTCGGGCAAACTATGCTTTTTGATATTTGCTCTGGATGAGAACTTTGCATCAAATATCGCATACTCTTCGTCGTCCTCGGAAGAAGTAAATTTCAACACAAAATCCGGTGTGTAATAGTCTGGATTTCCTGCAGGTGGTTTCGTTGTTCTAAAAAGCGTGAGATCGTTTTCAAATTGAACCGCGCTTATAACCGGTTGATAGTACAGTGTAGCTTTTACTTCACCATTGCTAAGTCGATAAGTATTTGCAACATCCTTTTCGTTTTGATAATGCTCATCCGCTGAGACATAGTCAAATTTGAAAACGGGTTCTTTGACATTCGCCTTTTGATATCCGTTGTCAGCTAAAAGTTTCAGAAGCCGTAGCAGGCAATAATACTCAAAGAGTTTATCCAAAGTCTTTACTTGCAGAATTAGCCGCTCTTTTTCTAAGCTATACTCCCCGTACCGGAACCACCGAACTATAATTTCAAACACTTGTGCATAAGGCTTAATCTCGCAAAAAGTGTTTGTTTTTCTCGGCAAGGTATTCAGTGCTAACGGTTGGACATCAAATAATGATGAATACTGTTTGCCCACACTTTGAAGTGTGTCAATTAAGCAATTGAGCTTTTTCAATAGTAGTCTGCAAAATGAAATTTGCAAGGACTTGATCGTAATAATTGGTGCACGGTACTCTTTTGGAAAACTACCGTGAATTCTTGAAATAACGCGTTCCTCATTCAAAACGTCTCTATCAAATTCTGCGGAAACCTGCTTTGCGTTTAGCAATGCTGTGTTCAAAAAGCCGATGATAACTCTGTTTTCATAAACATTCCAGCTTTTTCGGCTTGCATCTGTTCTGACTTGATATGGTAAGAAGTTTTTATCATGAAACTGAATACCGCTTGTATATGGAACAGCAGCTAACTGATCTGCGTTCTGCAGTATCCAATTAAAACTATCACGAGAAACTTGCCTTACTTTTTCATATGGTACAAGCACTTCGGTACGCTTTATTGTATGCTTTCCTTGTGTTTTGAAGTATGCAAAGTTGTTCTTATAACACGCAATTACTTGTTCCAGTAATTGAATATAAGAACTGAGAGATTTATACGCATGCTTATTCCACTTTCCTGCATACAGGCTATTGCTTGCGCCTCGGTCTGCATTGGAAAAAATCCACTCTCCTACTTGTGCATCATCAAACGCAATTAGCTCTTGAAGAATTTTTTGTATATTTGAAGTATCTTCTTGGTTCTTGCTCATACACAATAAGAACTCAGAAAAGAGTTCCTTTGATACCCCGTTAGTAAAATTCATAATAAATGAAAGGGTAACAAGGTCATAGTGGAGCAAAAATGGCTGCTTAGCAAATAGACTCTCGTTATACTTTGTATAACCCTCAACTGTTTCAGTGTCAGGATTCAAAGCAATGCCTCCTACGCGTTCTCCGTTAACGCATACATCAATTGATTCGATGTCATTTTTATGGTACTTGTCACTTTGAAAGTATATATCGTAGCTTCCGTCCTCATAAACTGCCTTGCACTTTGAGAAATCAACGGCGGACATATCCATGAGACGGTCAGACAAATCAAGCGAAGTTCTTTGTTGCATGATTGGGCATGATAGAATACACTGCATCATAGATATGTCCTCCTTTTGTATGGTTGTTTTTAGCGGGAGAAGAACTGGTAGAAGCCCATATTGCTTTCAGCTATGCGTTTCATCCTTTCGAGATGTTTAGCGCTTATAGGCATATTCTGCATGGTACACTCCTTCAGCAAATCTTCGATCAACAAACGATAGTTTTCGCCATTACCGTTGATAGCCGGGAGAATTTTTTGAGAAAAAGCATAATCCAACGGTGCATATTTTGTGGCTGGAGTATCACGCTCCATACATCTACATCCAACTGCGCAATAGTTTTTGACCATCTTTTGATTGCGAGGCATAATTTGGAGCGAATGGTCTCGGAAAATTTTCTGAACAGCGTTCCACTTATTTTGAATCGCTTCATCAATTACATCATTTTTCCCAATACAAAATGCTGCTTTCATGGCGGCAAAAGATATCATATCTTCGAAATTTTCAATTTCTTCATCTGATTCGTCATCAATCCTCGTCGGCTCCAGCATAATAACCCAACTTCTATCTAAGAATCTTGGAGAAAGTTCTTCAGTTGTGTGATCAAAATTCACCGTCGCAAGGAAACGAAGGTGATCAGGTAACTTAAAGCTCTTTGAGCCGCCGAGTGGAATAGTTCGATTAGAAATCGATCCAAAGTCGCAATTTCTAAGAAATGCTGCCCAATAGTGCTCTATGGGGCTAAGATTTGCTTCATCAAGAAGGATAACAAAGGGAGCTATTTCGGATTTATCGCGGCCGCACTCCGTATCCATTAATTCGAAAGCATTAAAAACTTCCCCATTACTACGTTCAATTTTCTTAGATAGCGGATTGTAATATCCAATGAAGTCCTTATGAGAAGACCAACCTCGCTCAACAGAAATATCAACAAAGCGTCTTTGCTTAGCATTTGCCACTAAGCCCAACGCTTTAGCAAGAATATTGCAGAGCGAGGTTTTTCCCGTTCCAGGCTCTCCCGCGAATGTTGTAATAAATCCCTGCGTAATGCATATGAGATAATTGGCGATGTCGTTGGAGGAGACATCTCTATGGGCTTTATCACGAACAAAACCCAAAACGCGCTCAATAATGTCTTTATCATCCATTGACTCCGTATGTAGCAGAGCACTCTCGAACGGAGCTCGAGTTTCTGTTTCTATGGTAGGCTCATCCCCTATGCCACGCAAAATTTTATCGAGGAGTTTACTGTCAAGAATTCGAGCCGTTTGCGTTGCCCTATCGTTGAATGTTTTTAGTGTCGAGTCAAACTGTTTTTGAAGTTCATTATTGTCGATCACTTGTTGTTTATAACTGTCCTTTGCTTTATCCCGTTCGTTTTTTAGTTGGTCACGTTCTGCTATGAGCTGATCGATCTCTTCGTGAAGATCGACTTTCTCACTTAGCGCCTTATTTTCAGCCTGTATTCTCTCAAGTTCTTGTGTTAATTCGGAAATTTTCTTGCTATCCTCTCCAGATTCTCTCTCTCTTGTTACCTCAGTGCTCTTTTGGAGTGTGGCAATATTATCCTGCAGTGCTGCTTCTTGAATTTTTAACTCATCTACACGCCGCTGCACTGAAGAAATTTCGGTGATATTATTTTGAATCTGGTCAAAATAGTTGGTTACAACCTCCTCAGCCAGCAATTGCTTTATATTGGCATCTTCGAGAGCATATTGCACAATGGCCCTTACACACGCTTCTTTTTGTTCAGCGCTGTGCAACAGTGCTTGAATTTTCAAGATACGTTCTTCCGTAAACTGAATACTACCGCCGCTTTCAATCATCTGCTGTATGGTATCTTTTAGCTGGCGTACTTGTTCACGCGTGTATGAATTTTCTGTGCGAAGAGAATCGATAAAACTATCAATGAGTGTTCTCTCACTTATCCAATCAAAGTGGATAGCGCACTCCTCTGGCGTAGGGATAGAAGATTTGGGGATGAGAATAAGGGCTTCTTCTTTATTCTGATCCTCAATTACTAAAATGTCATCATTATAATCTATTGCATTATATTCGCCAACGCTGTACTGGTAGTCTTTTAATCCGAGGAGCGTTGTAGTTCCTTCTTTCGTATCACATTCAAAAGGACCATACAGTTTTCCTTCATACCTAAGCAAAATTAGTGTAGTATAAATCGTACAGTCAGGCTCAGGTATTGAAGGTTCCTTTTGGTTTTGGAGCTTTTCAATGCTATTATTAACATCAATAATTTGATAAAAGCCTTTCCCTGAAAATGAGTCAATCCAGATTTCGGATTTTGCTTTTCCATACTGTGGATTATATTTGAGGCTATACATATTGTTTCCATAATAATTGGGATTTGCATCTCCGTTAATCCTAATGTTGACTAAAGCTCCAAACCTTGAATACACATCTTCAGCACTTTCACCACCCTGAATTCGGACTTCAATTCCTCCGAATTTTGGAAAATCGTCAGAGTCTATGAGGTCATAATCAGCGCCTTTCATCAGAATACGGGGATAAACATAGCAGACTATGTTAGTGTCACCATAGTGGAAGTCTGCATTATACCAAAGCCATGCAAGAATGTTCTTTCCTTTGTACTGCTTAAAATCCATTTGTTTCTCCTCCTTATAATTTTGTTAATCCTCATTTGCCATAACGTCAACGATATCTCCAATATTGCAATCAAGAGCAATACATATTTTTGAGAGGCTTTCCATAGAGACAAATTCGTTTTTTCCCATCTTGGCAAGCACATTGAAGCTGATACCGGATGCATCTTTCAAATCTGTCCGGTTCATTTTCTTATCGATCAGCAGTTTCCAGAGCTTATCGTAGGAAATAGGCATTGCAATTATCCGTTCCAAATTTAGACCAATGGTATTATAGCACAAAACGACGATTGCCGCAAGATAATCTAATTAGAACGTGAGATGTTATCTACAAAGAAAAGGAGGCTGTCGCATTAAGCCCCCTTATTCTTAGATAATCTTAAAATGTTGTCGCTGGGCAATTCTGTAACACAAAAGTCCAACATTTTCAAGGCTTTTCAGCCTTTCGGGTATTATTCCCACTCGACAGGACTTAACTGATTCCGTTTAGGAAATATTGTTCATCCTGTTCGTAGTCCCTTTGATTATTTGATATATCCATATTATCCAGCCTATCACCCCTTCTGTTATCATTTTGTTATCAGCGTTGATAACAAAGGCGGGGAGTTGCAATGGATAATAGCGCTGTTATTTTACCAGAACAATGGCCAATTTCAAAAAGTCTTGAGACAGTGGCGTGAAAAAAGGCCGTTAAGATTGTCCTCTTCCTTTTTTATTCCCCTATCTCATAGGGCTGTATTTTTTTCATAAGCATAGTGCTTGTAATATTGCTTCTGTTTTCAAATCTCATGCAGAAGTCCATGGGATTCACGTTAGCCAATACGCTGTTTTCAAATATCTCTCTTAAAAACTTGATAGAGTAAACATATTCGTCATTTACATCTCCAGCTTTGTTTCTCCTCTGTGTATAACCAGACATCACAATACTATGAATTGCAGGACTCGCATTAAAAATATTTGCAGAGATAAAGATTGCAAGTCCAAGTACAAGATTTACATATTCCTGCTTTAATGTGGCCTGCGTTTTCTTTTTCTCTTTAAGGTTTCCACTCGCAAGACGAACTACCTCGTTTTCAGGAACATCCTCAATCTCAGGCAAATCCACATCAAGATACATAATGTGGTCATTTCGATCCCAATCATAGTCTACATTAATTTCAACCGGGAGCTCACAGGATGAAATCCATGATTCGACCGCTTCACTTACCTCATCATCACCACCATTAATAAGATTGCTCGTATATGTCCTGTTTGCGTTAAACTCAGCAGCATAGCGTTCATTCTCTGATGCTTCGTTTTCAGTCTCCTGTTCTTCAAAAGCATGTTTGTCCTGAGACCAGGCGGAGATAGCAGCATTCAGCCGACTCTGTATATTTGAATCTACATATTCCTTGCGCAATTTTCCGATCTTAAAGATACTACCCTGTACTGTAGCTTTGGCTTCTTGCATCAACTGTTCACGCACTGTCGCTTCAGTAGGACATGGTACTTCATACTGTCTCCTTTGGTATACCGGAGGTCTAAGGCTGTTCAGTATCTGAAGATACTGCTCCTGGCTGTCTACCTGAGGAGAAAGCTTGTGGATTTCAATAAACCTATCATTTTCTTTCTTGGCTTCATTGTAGGCCTGCTCAAGCATATTCTGACGCTGACCTTCAAGATTTCTGACCATATTTTTATAAGTATCTGTGGTCTTTATTTTCCTTACCACTGACTGATCTGTAATGACATTACCTCTGCCATCCAGTATCTCAACTCTCCCATCCGGGCTCATCTTCAGCTGAACTGAATTCGGAACTGCCACAGCATTGCTTCTTGATCCGGAATGAGACGCCGAGCTTCTGTTCGATGATGAGTGTGATTTGTGGGAGCCGCCGACTTTGGTGCTATAGGACAAACCCGTTCCCGGGATTCCGACAGTAGCCCTTGTTCCTCGCCCTCCAAAATTCATAGAGTGTCCTCTTCCTCCAAGAGACAGACTTGCTCCAGACTTGGAAAAATTCACTTTAACACCCTTGCAGATTTTTACAGATTTTCTGAATCTCATTCCCATAAGCGTATCACCTCGTGTAATGTCCTATATGATTTTATAAACCATACTTCAGCATAAACTCATAGCTGCTATCTCCATGCCCAAGTACAAGCAATCCCAACTTTCCATAGTAATAACCGTTAGCCTCTTTATGCTCGTCTATATAATCAACTGCCTCCTGTATGTCAGCTTCAGTAGCTGTAGAGTCCAGTAATGAAGAAGCGTACCTGATCATGTTTTCGCACTGTTCAAGGGTTGCACCGTCCATATAGATTCTTTGGATTTCTCCACTGCTGGAAAGAATGATATCAACAGTTGAATCTCCATATTTATAAGATTTTCCTGTGAAATCCTTCCACGCATTAAGTCTGAACTCGGTACGGTAATGACCGCCCTCTTTATCAGAAGGAATGAAGTTCTCTACATACTCCAAACTGATATCCTCTGATTTATTAATTTCAGCAATAAAACTATCTATCGCACTCTCAGAGCTACCAGCAGTGCTGTCATTCGCAGCAGAGTTATATGCAGGCTGCTCGATAGTTGTAGTCTCAGTATTCGCATTGGAAGAATCCTTGTTGTCTCCGGATCCTCCACCGACAAGACCTATAATCAGATAAACTATCCAAGCTGCTACAATTATGCCAATCTTCACAGGCTTACTGAGTTTCTGATTTCTCAGCATTAAAATGGTAAGCGGAACCGGAAAAATGAATATCCATCCCAGCACCCATAGCCATGTCTTTCTTTTTTTCGGAGGCTTCCCGAAATTCATGTTGAATGTCTGCTGTTGTACCCTGGTTGCCTCGGCTTGGGCACGCTGACGTCCCTTTTCAAACTGATAGCCCGTTTCTTCTGCATTATCATATTGAACATGTTTAACTTCATCATCAACATACAAGCCGTTTCCACAGTAGCTGCACGTCAGATTTTTCTGATCTGCATCTACCTGTAAGGATGCGCCGCAATTTGGACAAACCATACTGTCAATTTTCATATCTCTACCTCCTGGTATGCCTCTTTTTCTTTCTTTATAAGTTCCTGAACTTTTTTCTTCCTGTCAAACAGTTCATCTCTATGACTGTTGTTTTTGGGGATGTTCAGCAGCCCTGCGTTAATAACAGATAATTCCTCTTCATACATCCCGTACTTACGCAGCAGTTTCGCCGCTTCTCTGTATAATGCAGGAGCATCAAATCGTTTACCTATAGCTATGTAGAATTCTACAAGGGCCTCTTTATCTCTCCCTGTGGACTTAAGATCCAATCCCTGGGATTCTTCCTCAAATCCGTCTCCACCCGTCTTGATTCCTCTCGCAATTTCGGATTTCATGGACTCAAGATAATTTCGAACCTCATCCCTTTGGGCAATATAGTTTTCTTTCCCCGAACCATTTTTTGCTTTTTTCACGGGCGCAGCATTTGCCATGTCTACGCCAAAACGATTTTTTTCAATATCTCCTACTACTCTACGCCAGTTTGTCGCATTTCCGTCCGGGAACAGTTTGTTGATATCCCATACAGTAAATGTTTCCCCGAACCTATTATCCTCGGTAGTAAGATGATTGTGTCTGTGCATATAGGGAACGTAACCGTTATCCTCCAGCTCGGCTTTACCTATATCTGTTAATTCGTATTTTGGTTCATAACCAGGAATAACAAGCCTCTCATCTGGAATCTCCATTGCAATTCTGCTTACCAGATCAGCCTTCTTTCCCGCTGTGGAAAGTCCCTCGTTAACAAGAAGTTGTTTTAATTCATCAACTTTTAATGTGCCCAGACTCTTTGCTTTTGACGCCCATTGGAGAAATCCTCTGTCCTGAAGCGATTCTAACGCATGACCCACATCGCGGATTCCATATTTAAACCACCATAATCCCGGATAACCACCTTTAGGTTTTGGATATTTTCCCTGAGAACAATACTCAAGAAGCATTATTTCAGCTACATACAAACCTCGTGCTGAAGGAAAAGATGTTTTTTTCCGTTCTTCAAATGTTATCACCCGAGTTGCCATTTCTGTCCCTGGGTATGAGTAGAAGGTATAATAATCATCCGGCTGATAATAAGGGCGCTCATCCGGAGATATTGAACTCGAATCTGCAAAAGAATCTTTCGAATTCGAAACTGCATGTGATGTGCCATTAGACACGCCGATAGTCTTCTTCGTTTTGAATATATCAAACAGTCCCATGCCTTTTCTCCTATTTCTCTTTCTTAACATAAGTGATCTGGATATCGTAACCCAACTTTTCAAGCATCTCTACAAACACCTTGTTCACGATGCCGTCCTTTTTATTTATGAGCCTGCTGATGTATGGAGCGGAAGTTCCTACCATCTCTGCAAGCTGCGCCTGGGTGACACGCCCTTCCAAGCATTTGACCTTAACGTCTATATCAAAATCGTTCTTTACCATAACGCACCTCGCTTTCAATGAAACCTAATTGCACTTATGAGATAATTCATTATACCACAAGTTTACAAACTTTTCAAGGCTTATGGCAGGAAAGACACATGGACAGTTCCGAACTTTTATGATAGAAAAAACAAGGGTGCAACCGACTACCTTGTAGGTTTGAAACTTGCAAGACATTTCTTTAAGCATACAGGAAATAGCGGCGGGGATTGCCCCCCGCCGCCGATACCTTATGCGTAGATCAGATCGTTGTTGACCGCCTCCATAGCCCGATCCCGGATATTGTTCATCCTATGCACCCAGAGCATTTGATTCTGGGCCTTGAGTTGTTCTGTGACGTTCTCTCGAGCTGCCATTTGCTTTACCAGCTCAAGAAACATGTTTTCCGCCTGCTCGTTTAGATCAGCAAGATAACCGTTCAGCTTGCCGGTGATCTGCAACTCTGTGTACAGTGCCTTGCGGTGTTGCCGGAGATACCGCAGATGCCGCTGGCCCCATATCCCTATTGGGCGCAGCTCTTCATCCGTCACCGTCAGGCACGGGAGATAATAGTCCCCGTGCAACTCGTACCACAGCCCGTTCTTTTCGTCGTAGATTTGCTTTTCCATTGTTTTTACCTACCTTTCATAGCTATGATTTTTTAAGCGGCGATGCCGCTGTTTTGCCTGTTGTGCTTCTCTGGCTTGTGCGATCAGATCGTCAATTTGTTTGCTTCCGAACACTTTCCGAAGGAGCGCATAGTCCTTGTTCTGCTCCCGCAGAGCGGTGTTTTCCTCTTTGAGCCGGTCGTTGCTTGCTATCAGATGTTCGTTTTCCCGATACAGCTTTCCGTTTCTCTCATTAATCCGATGGTAGTTATCCCAAGCCTTTGCGCACTGGACGATGAGACTTTTTACCATCTTTTTAAGCTTTTTGATCAGTGGATCGGCAAACTTGGCCTTATAACTCTTGGCCGTCATAAACGTTTGCGGCTCTGGAAGCTGATACTCAGGATCGTGTTCCAGTTTATCTTGCATGTCGTGGTAGGATTGATTGCCGTCCTCCAGATTGTTGATCCGCCTGGCCAAGGTATTGAACTCCGACGACTTGTCGGCGAGCTTTTCTTCCACAGCAGCGAGCTCCTTTGTGCGCTCCTGCTTCTTGTAATCGATCACGCTCAGATGCTCCTCATGGCTGCCTTTCTGTTCCCATTCAAAGCTGTGTCGGAACATGGCAATGGCAAGCTCCTCCTTTTCGGACAGTACCCATTGATTCCACTCTGTTGCTCCACGGGTACCGCCACGGAAGCCCTGTGCGGCGAGGGCTTGTTTCAGCGATACCCGCGTATCCAGGCCCCGCTTGCTCCCGGTGGTGAAGGGAACGAAATCGATGTGGATATGGGGCGTGGCCTCGTCCATATGAAGGTGGGCGGAGAAGACATACAAATTGGGGTTCCGCTCCCGGAAGCCCTGGAAGTATTCATCCAGGGCAACCTTGGCCTGTTCGCCGATCTCCGTTTCGGATCCCGTATCATCCCGGTTGCCGATCTGAATGATCAACTCATGAAACGGCTTCTCCTGTTTGCCGGCGCGGATCTTTTCATAGTAATTCTCGATCCGTCTGTCAGAGCGTGTCTGCTTGGCGTTGTACCGTTCCAGGGCTTCATCGAACAGTTTGTGATAGACCTGCTTGATCGGCTCGTTACAGTATTCTACATTGAGGTGGGTGCGGTCAGGGTCCACATTTGCTGCCTTGAATTTTCGGCTGTTGTGATTGACGGAGCCTTTCCCGACCTCGGCGCTGATCGTTCTTTTCATTTCAAATCACATCCTTTCCTTGCGCTGCTTAAGCAGCGGCCTTTGTTACTTTCTGCGAAAGTAACGCAAAAGCACTTTTGACAGCCTGCGGCCATCAAAAGGTGCTGTTGCGCTCTCCGAGGGGGATGCCGGAAGCATCTTCCCGCCGCTGCGGTCAGATACTCCCGGAGGGGTGCTGCCCCTGCTATCTGAGGATAGCTCCCTGGCAGGGAGGGCCCTTTGAAAAGGGCTCCCTTGCATCCCCGCCGAAACTTACTGCCTAAGAGGAACATTGCAAGGATGCAGGAATCTGGCCCCCTGCAATGTTGCAACCTTACAGCGGTAATTCATCCGGCAGTTGCCAGAACCATTGATTACCGTCCTTCACCGATCGAACGTTCAAGCGCTTCTTTACCTCGTCAATGATCCGCTTGGAGATATCCATGCGCTTAGCCTTGTCCATCAGCGCCTGTTGCGGGTATCGGCCGTCGGAGAGACAATCGCGAATCAGCTTCTCGGCAAGATCGGATTTCTTCTCCCGGCTGACACCTGAGAGCAAGTCATCAATGCTGATGTCATAGTGTCCAAGCCAGCGGAAGCCGTTGTCTGCGCTCAGCTCAAAGGCAACGGGCTCGCCCTCCGGTGCAAGGGAGGATTTCTCGTGTGCCATCACCCGTACCTCCGGCTTTTCCTTGACTCTGCCGACAATCAGAACACTCCGAGCTGCGGCCTGAAAATCGATGGATCCAAGCCCACGGTATTGGCTCTTGGTGCCCTGTGCCTTGTTCAAGTGTCCGACAAGAATCATTGCACATTTATACTTTTCTGCGATCCTGCTAAGCTGAGCAAGAACTGTTCGTACTTCGTTCGCCCGATTCATATCAACACCGGTGCCAACATAAGCCTGTACCGGGTCGAGAATCATCACCCTGGCACCCGTCTCGGAAATTGCCTGCTCCACACGCTCGTCCAGCAGGGTGAGGCTTGCTTCCGTTTCGTCGATCACCTTGATTTGTGCGCAATCTGCGTCACCGGCCAGAAGGCGTGGCTTGATGGTATCACCAAGTCCGTCCTCCGCTGTCTGGTAGATGATCTTGACCGGCTCCTGCGGTCTGTCATCACATGGGAGAGATTCTCCCTGTGACAGCAGTGCCGCCAGCCGCAGAATCAGCGTGGTTTTGCCCTCGCCGGGATCGCCGTGGATAATTGTGAGTTTTCCATATGGGATATACGGATACCAGAGCCATTGAACTTCTTCAATGGGAACCTGATCCATGCTGATAAGCTTCAATTGTGTCATACATTCTACCTCCTCCCAAAATAGTTCTTGAAATTGAGGCGGAATGCCGCTATACTGCTAATAGTTACATGGAGTGATCGCCCGTCATCTGCGCCAACAGATGTGTTCAGGGCGGTCATTCTCGTTTCATCCGTCATTCCGATCCCTCCTTCATTCCATACAGCGTCCGGGTGATCAGCTCAATGTTGTCCAGCAGCTCGTCCCGGAACTCGCCTGCGGCCTCGATACGTTTGAGTTCATCGAGAACGGCGGCAAGCTGGTTACGCAGTGCCTTGTACACTCTCGGATTGCCCTGGACCACGATATCCCGGTTCAGGCACTTCCGATAACAATACTCCTGCTTCGGTAAGCCGGAGAGTTCCACGGCAGCGTTGATCTGCTCGTTTTGTTCGGGTGATACCCGGAACCCCACTGTGATATTTCTCCAGCGGTTGTGTTCGTCTCTGTTTTTAGTTGACATTGGCTTCCACCGTCCTTTCTTTTTCCAATCTTTCGATCATTTCCGTCTGCTTCGATGGGAACAGATGCGCATAACGCAGCGTTACCTCAATACTTTTGTGACCAAGCCTGTCCGCAATCGCCACCGGCGTAAAGCCCATGTCGATCAGCAGGGAAACGTGGCTGTGACGGAGGTCATGGATTCTGATCCGTTTGACCCCTGCGGCTTTTGCTCCACGATCCATTTCATGGTGAAGATAGCTCTTAGAGATCGTAAAGATCCGGTCCTTCTTTTTCAGCCCGTAGAGCATTTTCAAGTAATCCTGCATCTCTTCGCATAGAAACGGCGGCATCTTGATCGTGCGGTTGCTTTTCTTCGTTTTCGGCGTTGTGATCACGTCCTCACCGTGCAGCCTCTGATACGATTTGCTGATCTTCACGGTCCCGGCCTTGAAATCAAAATCCGCAGGCGTCAACGCCAGCAGCTCACCCTCCCGTATACCGCACCAGTAGAGCATTTCAAAGGCGTAGTAGGAAACCGGCTTGTCCATCATTTCATTGGCAAAGCGCTGGTATTCTTCCTTCGTCCAGAAGCTGATGTTGCCGCCGTCCTTATCGCCCATGCTGCCCGCTTTGGCGGTGGGATTGGAGCGGAGGTCATAGTGCCGCACGGCATGGTTGAAAATGGCGCTGAGCTGATTGTGGACGGTTTTCAGATACGTCTGCGAATACGGCTGCTTCTTTTCATCCCGAAAAGCCAGCAGCGCATTCTGCCAGGCGATCACGTCCTTTGTGGTGATCTCGCTGATATTCCGCTTCCCGAAATACGGCAGGATCTTCGTCTTGATGATGTGCTCCTTCGTGAGCCAGGTGTTTTCCTTGAGCCGGGGCCTGATGTCCTTTTCATAGAGCTCTGTAAAGGCTTCAAAGGACATATCCATATCGGCGGCGTTCTGGAGCTGGAAGGTGCGCTCCCACTCCTGCGCCTCCCGCTTGGTGGGGAAGCCACGCTTGCATTTCTGCTTGTGTTCCCCCTTCCAGTTGTTGTACCAGGTCATCACATACCAGGTACCGCTGTCTTCGTTCTTATAAACGGACATTGTTACACCCCTCCTTTCCGAGTCCGTAGACCCTTTCGTTGAAATACTGTCTGTTGATCCTTCCCGCGATCGTGACGAAGCCTTTGGCCTTGAGCTCGTCATTCAGCCTCCGTATGACCTTGTAGGCATAGGAGGCAGAGACGCCAAGTTCGGCGGCGACTTCCTCTACTCGCATAAACTTGTTTTCCATAAAAATCTCCTTTCTTCGTTTTCGTGGAATTATTGAATAACCTGGATCAGAGCATAGACTTCTCTTGTTTAGTGTCGGAAGTACTTTCTGGCCGCCATCCGATTTGCCCGGGCGGGTTGCACCATGACTCTGATGCGGGAGGTTATTTAGTTGAAAACTTAACGCTAATTGTTTAAGCCAAGCTCATTATACTAAACGTTTCTGTTAAAGTCAAGAGGCTTTGAAGAAAATATTTATCTTTTTTGTTTAAGATATTCTTGACATCACTAAACGTATCTGCTATACTTTGATTAGTACATACACAGGAGGGTTTTCCTATGGCTATTGGAGAAAGGATACGCTTCATCCGCAATCTGCGTGGCATGACACAGAAATATCTTGGTACACTGGTCGGCTTCCCGGAGAAGACCGCCGATATCCGCATGGCCCAATATGAGGCCGGTAGTCGCACCCCAAAAGAGGATCTGACCAAGGCGCTGGCGGGTGCGCTTGATGTATCTCCGCTGGCTCTCGATGTTCCCGACATTGACAGTTACTATGGGCTGATGCACACGCTGTTTGCTTTGGAAGATCGTTACGGGCTGACCATTGAGACCAGAGACGGAGAAGTCCTTTTCCGCATTGATCCCCGGAAGGGGAAGGATGCTACCCGTATCTCTGAGCTGGTTTGCGCTTGGGCTGCTATTGCCAAGAAGTACCACGCTGGAGAAATCAGCAGAGACGAATACGACAAGTGGCGCTACTACTATCCGCAGTACGATGACACACAGATTACGGCAAAAGTACCATCCCAGGAACTGAACGACGCTATGGTAAAGGCGCTCAAAAGCAGGCTCAATAAAGACTGATATCACCCCCAATAACGACAAAAAGCCCTTCGCTGCATACCCACAGCGAAGGGCTTTCATAATATGGATCGTTCCAGTCGCAAACCGTCAAGAATGACTCTTTTACCCCTAAACCCCTTGACACGGAGAATAAAGGGAGATCATGCAACTGTTATCAAATTGTTATCAAAGGAACCTTTGTGAAGCCGGAAAGCCTTGATTTTACTGGGTTTTCCGGTTTTCGTATCTCATTCCCACTCAATCGTTCCCGGGGGTTTATCCGTAATATCGAACATTACGCGGTTAACGTGGGGCGTTTCGGCAATAATTCTGTTGCTGATTGTGCGGAGCAGGTCATAGGGGAGCTCTGCAAACTCGACCGTCATTGCATCGGTCGAAGTTACCGCGCGAACGCCGATTGCGTAGTCATAGGTGCGCTGATCGCCCATAACACCGACTGAGCGTATTCCCGTAAATACCGTGAAATATTGCCAAATCGAACGGTCAAGACCTGCTTTCGCAATTTCATCGCGGAGGATAAAGTCGGACCTTCTCAGGATGTCGAGCTTTTCGTCGGTAATGTCGCCGAGGATGCGGATCGCAAGCCCGGGACCCGGGAAGGGCTGCCTCCATACAAGGGGAGCGGGCATGTTCAAACTTTCGCCGAGGAGGCGAACCTCATCCTTGAAGAGGATGCGGAGCGGTTCTATAAGGCCTTTGAATGCAATATCTTCGGGCAGGCCGCCGACATTATGATGGCTTTTAATCACGGATGCTCCGCCTGCGCCGCTTTCGATAACATCGGGATAAATCGTGCCCTGAAGCAGGTAGTCCGCGCCGATTTTCTTTGCTTCATCTTCGAAAACGCGAATGAATTCTTCGCCGATTATCTTGCGCTTGCGCTCGGGTTCCGTAACGCCTGCAAGTTTTGAAAGGAAGCGATCTTTTGCATTGACTTCGATAACATTCAGGCCGATTTCGTTGCGATAGAAGCCCATTACTTCCTCCGCCTCGTTCAAGCGAAGAAGGCCGTGATCAACGAATATGCAGGTCAGCCTGTCGCCGATCGCCTTATGTACAAGGGTTGCGGCAACGGAAGAATCAACGCCGCCCGAAAGGCCCGCAACCACTCTGCCGTTTCCGACCTTTGCGCGCACTTCTTCAATGAGCTGATTTGCAAGGTTTGCCATTGACCAGCCGCCCTTGCAGCCGCAGATCTCATACACGAAATTATGGAAAAACTGCTTGCAGTATTCGGTGTGGTTAACCTCGGGGTGGAACTGGACGCCGTACAGCCTGCGCTCTTCGTTTGCGAATGCGCAGATTTCACAATTATCGCTGCTTGCAATAATTTCAAAACCGGGAGGGCAAACAAGGCAGGAGTCGTTATGGCTCATCCATGTTATTGAATCGGGCATGTCCTTAAACAGTGGGCTGCGTTTGAAATGCATGGGTGTTTTGCCGTATTCACGCGTCGGAGCGGGGCCGACTTTGCCGCCGAGTTTTTGGCACATAAGCTGCATTCCGTAGCAAATGCCAAGCACGGGCACGCCGAGATTGAACAGCTCGTCGGAGCAGGTCCGTGAGCCTTCAAGATATGCACTGTCCGGCCCGCCGGACAGAATAATACCGCACAGACCGTCGCCCTTGATCTTTTCGATCGGGGAATCCGGCGGCAGGAGCTCGCTGTAAACCCCTGCTTCACGCACTCTGCGTGCAATGAGCTGGTTATACTGCGCTCCGAAATTGATGATTACAATTCTCTCCATATAGTATTCCTTATATAAACCATTTTGTTGTAAACAAGACGTTGTTTCCGCAAATTTACTGTTCACGGAAACGGATTCCGTCGGGCGTTGCCTCTTCGATTATTGCAAGCGAATATAAATCAATACCTCTTGCGCGCAGCGCATCGCCGCCGCCCTGGAAGCCTTTTTCAACCGCAATGCCGATGCCGACAAGTTCCGCACCGGCCTGTTCAATGATCGCAACAAGCCCGCGCATTGCTTCGCCGCGCGCCATAAAATCATCGATGATCAGGATTCTGTCTCCCGGATGCAGCCATTCTGCGGAAACAATGAGTGTAACTTTCTTTTTGTAAGTATAACTCATGATTTCGCTTTTAAAAAGTCCGCCTTCAATATTGTCGCTCTTTGCTTTTTTTGCAAATATCATCGGCACACCCATCTTTTCGGCGCAAACCGTTGCAAGCGGAATGCCGGACGCTTCGACAGTCATAACCGCCGTCAGTCCGTTTATGTCAAAATGAGCAATGAATTCATCCGCCAGCTTGCCCAAAAAAGCAGCGTCAACGCGGTGGTTCAAAAATCCGTCAACCTTTACAACATTGCCGGGAAGAACCTTTCCCTCGCGCGCAATGCGCTCCTCCAAAAGTTTCATGCCGAACGCCCTCCGTGTTTTCGGGTCGTGCGCAGCAAAAGTGCCGATTTTTCAAAAAAAGCTTGCAAATCAAAGCCTTTTTGGGCTTGCAGCAGATCCGCACCGCATTTCCCTAATAAATATTTGAATTTTACTATAAATCCACAGGTTTCGCAAGGGAAAACTTCAGTTATATTATACACGATTGCAGGTATACATCAACGATTTAAATCTCCCCCCGCAGCGTACCGCGGGGGGAGTGTTTTATGCTTTTTTTACATGTCTGCAACTGCATTAAGCATATTCATATAGGCTTCAATTGCGCCTATCTGCAAATTTTTCAGCAATCCACTCAGTTCAACGCGATTTTGCGTTTCTGCCGAATTGAAGGCTGTTACAAGCGCGGTGAGCTGCATATAGTACTCATCCAACGCATCCATGACACCTCTGCCGTCGTGCACGCCGTTCAATGCGGAACGCAGGCTTCGGATGTTTTCAAGCAATTCGCTCCCGATGGCCTTTCCGTATTCAATGCCGCGTTCGGCTGTGTCGTAATTTATCACTTCGTTGTTTAAATCATTAATTATTCCGAACGAAAACCCGACCGCTTCCGCAATTCCGTCCAAGCGCTCCGCTTCTGCCGTGACCTCAATTTCGACGGGTTCGCATGCAAAGGGCACGATTTCCGCCTTGTACCCCTGTTCAACAAGGCGTTTTCGAACGCTTTCGGCACCCGCTTCCGTTGTGTATGCCGAGGCAAAAACCGAAACGCTTCCGTCCCCGTTGTCGATAATACAGCCTGCCGCTCCGAGTGCACGCACGGAGGCACTGAGTGCACTTGCTTCGGCATCGGATTCAAAACTGCCGAGCCGCAGCGCATACATGTCCAGCCCCGAAAAATGCATTTTTTGCGTTTGCGGGTTTGAAAAGCTCAGGCCCGGGGTTGCCGCCGCGGGTTCGGTGGTTGCGAGCGTATTCCCGCCGTGTTTTCTGCCGAAAACGCTTTCCGTAAGCCATGAGCCGACCGAAGTTGCAAATAAAACATAAATAATACCGCCCATCAGCAGCAGGAGTATCAGCAACCCGAAGCCTCCCCCGCTCTCTCCGCGTCCGCCGGCTGCGGAATATGCCTGATATCCCCCGCGCCTGCGCCTTGTGTTCTTTCGTCTGCGTCTGTATTCCATGTTTGCCTTCCTTTCGCGTTTTGCGCCCGTTTTTGGATTTCCCGTTAACGGTTTATGCAGAAGGGAGGCACGGTATGAATATAAGGTGTGCCGTGAACACCTGCTGCGTTCGGTTCACGGGCACGCAGACTTCGGTTTCGGTTTATTTTTCGTCCCCGTCCGGCCGCCAGAGATATTTTTCCATGTTCACATGCCCGTCAACAAACTCAACCCCGTCTGCGGAAAGCAGCTGAATCTGCATGTTTTCACCGCCGAAAGCAAATGCGGCAGAAGCTTTGCCCTGCCTGTTCACAACGCGATAGCATGGAATTTCGGAGGGGTCCGGATTTACATGCAGGGCATAGCCTACAACACGTGCCCAGCGCGGATTGCCCGCAAGAGCAGCGATCTGCCCGTAGGTTGCAACTTTGCCTCGCGGAATTTTGCGAACTACTTTATAAATTTTTTCAAACACCGTATCTTCCACAGTTTTTTCTCCGTTCTTTTTTGTTCAGCATCTGCCTTTGCCGCTGCATGTATTCAACATTTTTAAAATAATCATTTTTCGATATGTTACCATGCAAATGCAAGCAAAGTTTCATTAATCGCGGAAACGCCTTTTTGAAGAGCATTCAGCTCATTTAAGCAGCCGTCAACTGCAATTTCAATGAATTCATCCGCCATTTCGCCCGTAAAAAAGAATGCGGGGGACGCCTTCGTTAAATCTCCGGAGTTTTGTTTATAATCCGAATACATTTCCGCAAGGAACTCCCGCGGTTTAAATTCCGCAATATGAATCAGCTCTTCTGCGTTCAAATTCTCCGGCAAAACAATATTGAAAGTCAAACCATGTCTTTTTGACAGGTATGTATTTGCTTTTCGATAATCATCGTGAAGCCTGTCTATGTTTCCGTCGGTGTGCGGATCCCAATTATATTTCCCGTAAATAAAGCCGCGAAAAAGCAGGTCCTGAACAAGATGCAGGTAATAGCCCAAATAAAGGTCATCTGTCATCACCTTCCGTCCGAATCTGCTGCAGAATGCTGTTAAATCGTAAGTCTTTTTTGTGCCGCTGCAAATTAACTTCAAAAAATGTGCCTTTTTGCTCTCTTCCGAAGACCATCCTGCCGAGTCGGGCATTATTATGCCGAAGCGAAATCTGTCGGGGTTTTTAAATTCAACGCATTTCAATAACCGTTCCGCTGCCGCGTGATGCACTATTCTTGCCGCCATGTTTTCCCTTCCTTCTGTTCAAAATTTTAATCCTTTGAAAGAATGATACCATAAAACGAGGCGACAGGTAAAGCTGCTTTTTTTCAAAACACGCCTGCATTGCCAAAAGCTTGCAGTATTCGTGCCGATTTGATATAATGTTGCTTAACAGGCGGGCAATGCTCGTGCATTTGCCCTAAAAAACCCAAAGCGGCTGAACAGTCGAGATGCAAAGGTATTCGGAGATACGGGTTCGGAATGAGAGAAACTTTTTACAGAACGGCAATGCTGCTTGGTGAGGATGCAGAAAACATCCTGCTCGAATCCAAGGCGGCGGTTTTCGGAGTCGGCGGAGTCGGCGGGCACTGCGTTGATGCATTGGTTCGCTGCGGCCTCGGCCGAATTGCAATTTTTGACTCGGCCAAGGTCAAGCCGAGCAATCTGAACAGGCAGATTTGTGCAAAAAAATCCACCGTAGGCATGAAAAAAGTTGAAGCGATGAGTCTTCATATTGCGGATGTTTCGGACTGCATCACCGAAGCATTTGACTGTTTTGTGACGCGTGAAAATGCAGAAGAGCTGATTCCCGCAGACGCCGATATAATCATCGACGCCGTGGATAATGTCACGGCAAAGATCGCACTCATTGAGGCAGCGTCACGATGCGGCATTCCGATTCTTTCCAGCATGGGTGCGGGCAACAGACTTGAGCCGGACAAAATTCGCATTGCGGATATCTTTGAAACAAGCATCGACCCGCTTTCCCGCGTTATGCGCAGAGAATTGCGCAAGCGCGGTATAAAAAAACTCAAAGTTGTTTATTCCGTTGAAGAGCCGAAAACACCCGTCATTCCCGTTCCGGATCCGGATATGAAGCTGAACGCACCCGCAAGCGTACCCTTTGTTCCCGGAGCGTTCGGGCTTGCTCTTGCTTCGGAGGCCGTTCGCACAATTCTTGAACGAAAAAGGAGGATAAGTTTTAATGAATAACAAAAAAACACGACTGCAAAGGTTTATTTCATCGTTGATCGCCGTGCTTCTTTTTGCCGCGATCGCACTCGGCGCGGCACTGCCTGCGGCAGCATCGACAGCCGCGAGCTTTACGGCGGACTTTGCCAAAACCCAAACCGGCAGAGCAGCCGATAATCTCCGTTCGAACGATGAACAAGCATTCTCGAACGGCATTCCTATGACTGCCGACGGTGTTCCGAAACTGAAGCGCGATGTGCGAAGAAGTGTAAATTCTGATTTTTCGTTTATAAATGTCAAGCTGTCCGTCGGAGAAACGGCAAGTGTTCGCCTTGAGCTTTGCGGCGCATATTATGTTGCGGAAAATATGCGTGCTGTTGTCGGCAGCGAAAGCTCCCCCCGCACAGCTGCCGTCACCGTTGAAGACGGTAAAATTACGCTCAGCTCGGGCGGTTCGACCGTTTATCGGGGTTCCGAAATAACGCTCATGCGCGTGAATTACAACGAATCCGCCGGTTGGCTCCAGCTCTTTTGCAGCGGAAACGCAAACGAAAGGAAATACTTGGGCAACCTTGTTTTCCGCATCAATGATGACGGAACGCTCCGAGTCATCAACAATATTCCGACGGCGCATTATCTCTATGGCATCGTGCCTTACGAAATGAGCGAGTCCTGCCCCATCGAATCACTCAAATGCCAGGCGGTCGCCTCAAGAACCTATGCATTCGGCTTTACCATGCCCGGTGATGATTATGATATAACCGATTCGTTTAACTATCAGGGTTATCGCGGCTATAAACCCGGCTACGAAAAATGTATGCGTGCCTGCGTTGAAACAACGGGCGTCATTCTGTCCGTCGATAACGAAATCCCGCTTGCGTTTTACGGCGCAACAAACGGTGGAGAGACCGCTTTGCCGTCGCACCTTTTCGGATATGATTCGCTTGACCCGCTGTATGAAATCCGTCTTGATGACATTGACTTTTATGAAGCCAATCCTGCCTGCAGGCAGAATCTTGAAATTACATACGGAGAAATATCCGACAACGAAGCATTTAACGCCCTCCTTTGCAGGGAGGCGAAAAAAATTGTCGGTTCTTCCGTTCGGCTCATTTCAATTCTTGAAACGAATGTGAACACACCGAAATTCGAAAACTGCGAACGCAACATGGCGAATGTTGATGTGCGTATTCTTGTTGGCACCGGCAGCGGCGAGCAGGAAGTTTCCTTCGGGTTTTCAGCCGACAGGTTGAAAGCTGAAGGTGTTTTTACAAAAAATTATAAGATGTACTGGGGAGAACCGACGAGCACCGGTTACAACATCTATTTCTGCCGCTACGGGCATGGCCTCGGAATGTCGCAATACGGTGCTCAGGCGCGGGCGCGTGAGGGTCAGACGTATCAGCAGGTGCTTAAATTTTACTATGGGAAAATGAAGCTTACCGATGTTTGCGAGCTGAATCCCGAGCATCCTTTTGCATACAGCCTTAATATCAAAGCATACGGCGAGTTCAACACGACCAATGTCAACCTTCGTTCCGGTCCCTCCGCATCATTCACAAGTTTGGGCAAGTTCAACACGGGCACGCATGTTGACGTTATCAATGCCGTTAACGGTTGGATTTGCTGCATTGCGGACGGCAAACTCGGCTATGTTCGCGGCGATTATATCGATGTTAAGCTTTTCCCGTCGCCCATTGCTGCGCAGCAAAGAGTCTGCGAGGCAAAAACAACCGAAGCGACCGCCCTTCGTACCTCCCCTTCTCAATATGCAGCCGAAATCGTGTCACTCAGTGAAGGTGCACAGATCCGCGTTTGGTTTGAAATCGGGGACTGGTACTATGTTCGAATCGGACACCGTTCCGGCTTTGTTGAAAAGAGCAAAATAATTATCGGAGATTGGTTCATCATAGACCTTCATGCGATCGTTTCATCGCAAATAGGCGACGGAATCCGCCCGCGGCCGTGAGTTTGCGGCGAAACGGTGCGGGGTGAGTATCCAGACATTCACCGTATTGTTCCAATCAACTGTACAGTACGCAAAGTATGCATAAACAGCCCTTCCGAATGCATCGACATCGGAAAGGGCTGTTTGTTTTTGTGACATTTAAGCGACTTTTTTAAGAGCCGTGCTGCGCGGCGGTTTTAAGCAGAAGCATGAACCCCGTCAGCAATATGAGAAAGGAAAAATTAAACAGGGAAAACTCTTTTACATATGCTCCTGATTTTCCGGGATTATGCTTTACATATTCACGGAAAGTGATGAGGCTTGCAAGCGATGCGATGAGTGTGCCGACGCCGCCGATATTTACTCCGACAAGCAGATCCGCATAGTTTTCCGTGAACTGTGAAAGCAGAATTGCGGACGGAACATTGCTTATGAACTGGCACGAAAGAACACTGAACACAAGCGTGTTCCGCTCCAAAAGCCCCGACAGAAACTGCCGAACGATGCCTATTCTGCTCATATTTCCCGCAAAAATAAAGAAGAATACAAATGTCAGCAGCAGCGGCCAATCAACTGCGAGCAGTGCCTTTCGGTCCGCCGCAAGCAAAACAGCCGGTATTATAACCAAGCCTATCCAATACGGAATTCCTCTGAAAACTATCGCAATTGCCAACGCAAAAAGCGCAAGGTAAACCGCAAGACGCACCGGCGGAAGCCGAAACTTTTCATCGCTCAGCTCCAGCGGTTCCGGCTTTACAAATATCAGACAGCAAAACGTGATAAGAGCGACCGAAAAAACGAAAGGCGGTGCCATGATACGCATAAACTCAAGGTTCGGGATTTCAAACTTTGTGTAAAGATACAGGTTCTGCGGATTTCCGAACGGAGTCAGCATTCCGCCGAGGTTTGCGGCTATATTCTGCATTATGAAAGTGAATGCCATGTATTTTTCTTTGTGCGTTGTTGTGAGCACAAAAAATCCCAGCGGCAAAAACGTCAGCAGAGCCATGTCGTTTGCTATCAGCATGGAACCGATAAAAGTTATGTACACAAGGGCAAGCACGCTCATGCGGGCGTTTTTAAAAAGCCGAACTATTTTGCGTGCCAGCATGTAAAAAAAGTTAATGTTCTTCAGCGCACACACAACCGCAAGCACGCAGAACAGACATGTCAGAGTTTTGAAATCGAAATACCCCGAATAAAGCTTATCCGGAGGCACAAAAAACATGGTTATGACCGCAGCCGAAAGCGCAATAACCATTACGGTATTTTTCTTTACAAACTGTTCAATCGCTGACAGAATGCATACCTTATTCATTCTCTTTGCGCTGCTGCTTTTTCTTTCGTTCATTTTTTCACCCTTTGCATTTTTTTGCTGAAAGAGCAACGGAATTCATTTTGCAAAACAAAAGGAAGCAATCGAATGAATGCTTCCTTTGTTTGGTAGCGGCAATCTGATTCGAACAGATGACACTCCGGGTATGAACCGAATGCTCTAGCCAGCTGAGCTATGCCGCCGTATTCGTGCGGAGGGGCTGATGCACGACCGCAATTGAAATGGTTGCGGGGGAGGGACTTGAACCCCCGACCTTCGGATTATGAGCCCGACGAGCTACCGACTGCTCCACCCCGCGATGGTCATTGCCTTTGGAACTCTCGCTCCACAATGCAAGAGCTATGATACCACGCACGGAAGCGGTTGTCAAGCATTATTTTTAAAAAAGTTATATATATTTTCTTTATTTGTTTGTGCTTGCATTTTATATTATTAATTTGGGTTGACATTGCCAAAAATAAGTGTTAAAATCCTCATCAAATTAAATTTGGCTTTGATGGAGAAAAGAGCGGCGGTTGCCCAAGAGAGGTTCGCATTCGCTGGGAGCGAGCTGCAATTAAAAGCTCATAAAGTTCGCTCCGGAGCCGCAGCGGTGAAGTTTTGCCTTCCGAATCTCGAATTTGCGCCGTGCCGTGTCCGTCGGTACTCTTCGGGCTCATTCACGGACAAAAGCGGGTTTGGACCGGGGCAAATGTGTAGTCGCTGCCGCGTCAGACCCGATAAAGTCTTTTTGAGGCAGCCTTGGACTGTTGCTGTTTGTGAACGCAATTTCGCGGATGCATTCGGCACGTTTCGGGCTGTGAAACAGGGTGGTACCACGAGAAAAGCGCACTCGTCCCTCAGGGACGGATGCGCTTGATTTATTTTGCGGAACAAATTTCTTTGATTTGAAAAAATAAAGGAGAAAAACAAAATGCTTGACGAACTTGCAAAAATCCGTGAGGACGCACTTAAGCGGCTTGAGAACATCAAAAGCGAAGAAGAGCTGTCCGAACTGAACACCTCCGTTTTGGGCAGAAACGGCGCATTGACGGCTATTCTGCGCACAATGGGCAAACTCTCTGCCGAAAGGCGCGCGCAGCTCGGCAAAGCGGCCAATGAGGTTAAACAGTCCATTGCCGAAGCACTTGAAGCACGAAAAGCAATGCTTGACGCATTTGCAGAGCAAAAGCGCATTGAAGACGAAACCGTTGACGTTACCCTTCCGGGCGTTATCGAGCTGCCGTCCGGCAAGCTCAACCCGCTTACCAAGGTATATCGCGAAATCCGCGATGCGCTTGTTGGATTGGGCTTCACAACCTTTGAAGGGCCCGAAATCGAATATGACGATTTTAACTTCACAAAGCTGAACCTTCCGCCGGATCACCCCGCAAGGGATATGCAGGATACCTTCTACATCAACGACAGGGTTCTGCTGCGCACGCACACATCCCCCTGCGAAGCGCGCGCACTTATGACGCTTGAGCCCCCGTTCCGCCTTGTTATTCCGGGAAGGGTTTTCCGCGTTGACGAGCCCGATGCAAGCCACAGCCCTGTTTTCATGCAGATTGAAGGGCTTGTTGTTGACAAAAACCTGACATTTGCCGATTTGAAAGGCACTATCGACACTTTTGTTAAGGCCGTTTTCGGCGAGAACGTCCGCTCACGCCTCCGCCCGAGTTATTTCCCGTTCACGGAGCCTTCTGCCGAGGTTGATATTTCCTGCACGATCTGCGGCGGAAAGGGATGCAGCTCCTGCAAGGGCACGGGCTGGATGGAGATTATGGGCTGCGGCATCACAAACCCGCATGAACTTCAAAACTGCGGACTCGATCCCAACGAATGGTCCGCGCTTGCATTCGGCGTCGGAGTTGACCGCGTTGCGTGCCTGAAATACGGCATCAGCGACATTCGCCTGCTTTACGAAGGCGATGCGCGTTTCCTCAGGCAGCTGTAATTAAGGAGGGCAAAATAATGAAACTACCGCTTAAATGGCTGAAAGATTATGTTGACTATAACGTAACACACAAAGAGTTTGCTTCAAAAATGCTCCTGCGCGGATTCGAGGTTGCGGATATCATTCCCGAAATGAAGGTCAGCAATGTTGTTGTCTGCACAATAACGCATATTGAGCAGCACCCGAATGCGGAAAGGCTGCGCGTTTGCAATATCGATATCGGCGCGGAAAACGAACTTGTTATCGTTACCAATGCGGCTAATGTGTACGAAGGCTGTCAGGTTCCCGTTGCGCTGGACGGTGCGATTCTTGCGGACGGCATGGAAATAAAGCCCACAAAGATGCGCGGTGTGCTGAGCAGCGGAATGTTCTGCGGCGGTGCGGAACTCGGCATCAACGATGTTGAATACGAGGGCGCGGGTGCGGACAGCGTTCTGATTCTGAACGACGGCACAAAATACACAAACGGTATGCGCATTCAGGAAGCACTCGGGCTTGACGATGTCATTTTCGATATTGAACTCACGCCCAACCGCCCCGATTGTCAAAGCATTATCGGCTTCTGCCGCGAGGCTGCGAGTGCTCTCGGTCAGAAATTCCACGAACCTGTCATCAAACCCGTTGCCGGCAGCGGCAGTGCGGCGGATTATGCAAAGGTCACCGTGCTCAATCCCAACCTTTGCCCGCGCTATTGCGCAAGGGTTGTGACCGATTTGAAAATCGAGCCCTCACCGAAATGGATGCAGCTGCGTCTGAAGCTTTCGGGGATCCGTCCGATCAACAACATTGTTGATATTACAAATTACGTTCTGCTTGAATACGGTCATCCGATGCATGCATTCGACCTTGCCTGCATTGAAGATGCGCATATTGTTGTTCGCAATGCAGTTGAGGGCGAGGTTGTAACTACGCTTGACGGCAAAGAACGCGCCGTAACACCGGATATGCTGCTCATTGCCGACCCGCATAAGGGCGTCGGCATCGCAGGCGTCATGGGCGGACTGAATTCCGAAATCACCGAAAATACAAAGGTCACGCTGTTCGAAAGTGCGGTGTTCAACGCAGCAAACATTCGCCGCACAACGCAGAAGCTGCATCATTCAACCGACTCCTCCGCAAGGTTCACAAAGGGCGTTGAAGCCGTGAATGCGGAACTTGCGGTCAACCGTGCGATTGAGCTTGTTGACATTCTCGGAGCCGGCAGGGTCATCGGCAGCATGATCGACGTTTGCAATGCGGATATTTCCGAAAAAGTCGTGAATGCGGATGTTTGTCATATCAACCGTATTCTTAACACGAAACTCAGCGGAGAATCCATGGCGGAGCTGCTTTCGACCATCAGCATTCCCGCTGAGGTTTGTGAAAACAAGCTGCGTATCAAGGTTCCTCACTTCCGCACGGATATTGAAGACGGAATCGAAACCGACTGGGATATTGCGGAAGAAATCGGGCGGCTTTACGGCTACGATAACATTGAGCCTACGCTTATGCACGGCGATTCCTTCCAAGGCAGGCTTTCCCGCTCCGTCATAATTGAAGACAGGGTGAAGGATACAATGGCTGCAATGGGCTTCATGGAGCTTTATAATTACAATTTCACCTCTCCGCAGGAATATGATCTGCTGCTTATTCCGGAGAATGACGAAAAGCGCAACACCGTTCGCCTGCAAAACCCCTTCGGAGAGGATCAAAGCCTTATGCGCACAACGCTCATCGGCGGCCTGCTCCGCACGATGCGCACAAACTGCAACAAAAAGAGCGGCCACGGCAGGTTCTTCGAAATCGGCAATGTTCACTTCAACAACCCCGATCTGCCCGAGGAACGCAAGATGCTCGGCATTATCGCATACGGCGGTGCAGGAAATGTCCGCAATGCCGAAAACTTTTTCACGCTTAAAGGTATAGTTGAAAAGCTGTTCGAAATACTCGGCATTGAGAACGCAAGGTTTGAGCGCGGAGGCGGAGCGTATCTGCACCCCGGCCAGAAAGCCGTTGTTTCAATTGACGGCGAAGTCATCGGTGAAATGGGCTGCACTCACCCCCGCGTTGAAAAGAATTTCGGCCTGAGCTGCAACGCATACCTTGCCGAAATCGATTTCAACAAGCTTGCGGCACACACAAACAATTCACGCAAATACAGACCTTTGCCCAAATTCCCGATCGTGCCGCGTGATATTGCGGTTGTTGTTGACAGGAACATTGAAGCACAGACTGTCATTGACATCATCAACACAGCCAAGACACAGGTTATTGTTGAAAACGCAAAGGTATTCGATGTCTACTATCCCAAAGAAGCGGGCGACAAGGGCATCCCCGAAGGCAAGAAGAGCATGGCATTCAGCTTCGAACTCCGTTCCGATGAACGCACGCTTACTGATGAAGACATCAACCGTGCAGTGAATACCATTTTGAAGGCTCTCAAATTCCGTCTTGATGCGGTTCTGAGGTCATAACTGTTTTCCGTTTCTGCCGATTTTAAGCCGATTCCGCTTATTTCGGACTGTTTTAGGGAAGCGTTCCGTATTTGCTTATTCGGACCGTTTCCCGCATCGGCCGCCGCTCCCGTTCCGCATCTTCGGTGCCGCGCGGGAGCGACCGCACCGACCGAGAAGGTTTTAATTAAATCAACGAAACACCGCCTAAAGGAGGTTCCCGCCAAAAATGCTTGCTCGTTTTTTTCTCGGCTCCTTTTCAAAAAGTTTCGCTATGTTTTGCAGGGATTTACACAAATCGCCTGATTAACGAGTATGTTTAACATTGTTTTGGTTCAGCCGGAAATACCGCAAAACACCGGCAATATATCCCGAACCTGTGCCGTTACCGGATGCAGGCTGCACCTTGTTCGTCCCCTCGGTTTTTCCGTTGATGACAGGTATTTGAAGCGCGCCGGTTTGGACTACTGGAACGAGCTTGAGATTTACTATTATGACAGCTTTGAAGAACTTGAAGCGGCTCATCCCGATGCACGGTTCCATCTGCTTTCCACCCATGCGGAAGCAAGCTTTGCCGAAGCGCAATTCCTGCCCGGCGATTTTCTTGTTTTCGGAAAGGAAACGGCGGGACTCGGGCAGGAACTGCTCTCAAGGCGCAGCTCGGATGCAATTCGCATTCCCATGCGAAAAGGTCTGCGTTCACTCAACCTTTCAAACTCCGTGGCAATCGTCGTTTACGAAGGCTTGCGTCAAAACGGATATGCCGGGCTTGTGTGACACCGTTTCAATCACGTTCCGTTATAAATAACTTTTTGTTAAATTCGGGCGTATCTGCCCATATGATAAAAGAGGTTGCAGCAATGGCAAAAATCGAATCACACAACACGCTTGAAAAAATACTTGAAAACGGCATCATTGCAATATCCCGCGGCAATTACGGCGACACTCTGCTTCGCGCCGTTGATGCGGCTGCACGCGGCGGAATCAAAGCCGTTGAAATTACATTCGAACAAAATCTTGCACCCGAAATTGCTGGCGAAGCATTGGATAAACTTGTTCGCAGATTCGGCACTGTACTGGCTGTCGGCGCGGGCACGGTGCTGACACTTGAACAGCTCAGCATTGCAGCACAGGCGGGAGCGAAATATATTGTTTCGCCGAACAGTGACTGCTATATAATCAAGGAAACAAAGCGGCGCGGGCTGATTTCGATTCCGGGCGCAATGACGCCGACGGAAATCACGGCAGCTCATGCGGCAGGCGCGGATATTGTGAAGCTGTTCCCCGCCGGTGCACTCGGAGTGGAATACTTCAAAGCGATCAAAGCACCTCTCAGGCATATTCCTGTTGCGGCTGTCGGCGGAGTTACACCCGAAAACCTTTTGCTCTTTAAAAAGGCGGGTGCGTGCGCATACGGCATCAGCACGGGGATTTTTAATGCAGCTGCAATAAAAAGTGAAGATTACGAACATGTGCGCCTTCTGGCGCGCGAATACGTTCGACTTGCTGCGCAGCAGGATTAACCGCCGCGCTTTCGGCAGCATAAAGTAAACAATTTGACAGTGCTTATGGAGAAACAGTTTTGAGCGATAAAACATGCAGCAATATTCACGAGGGACACCGAAAGCGACTGCGTGAAAGCTATATCAAAAGCAACGGAAGCGATGCTCTCAGGGATCATCAGCTGCTTGAACTTCTGCTGTTTTATGCCATTCCCCGGCGGGATGTAAATCCGCTTGCACATCGTCTGGTCAACCGCTTCGGTTCACTCCGCGGAGTGCTTGAAGCAAGCTTTTCCGAACTTGCGGAAGAAGGGGTTTCGCAAAGCACGGCCATTTTGATTAAATTGGTCGGTGATATCAATTTTCGCGCAAAAATTGCCGACGCAGCCGGGAAACAATTGAAAAATACCGATGATGCAATGGATTTTTGCAGTGCATTGATTGCGGAAGAACGCGAGGAGGTTTGCCTTGCGGTTTGTCTCAACGCAAAATCCGCCGTAACTTACAGCGAAATTGTGGGACGGGGAAACAGCTCCGAAACGCCGTTTTCGTTAAGGCGAATTGTTGAGATCGCACTCGCACAAAAATCGAATGCACTAATCATTGCGCACAATCATCCGTCCGGCGATCCGAAGCCCTCCGCGCTTGATATTGAAAATACGCGGCGCCTCAGGCTTCTGCTCAACGAAGTCGGAATCGACATGCAGGAACATATCATAGTTTGCAGCAGTGCATGTTATGCGATAGTTCGCGGATACTCAAGAAGCACGGAGCATTTCGGCAGCACTTCCGATACCGCACAGAAAACCTGCACGGAAGATAAGCCTGCGCGCATCACTGTATCAAACAGCGGTGCGTGACGCTGCAGCATTAAACAATGTCAGCATTAACCGTTTTTAACATCGCTCAATACCTTAAATTGAGTAAGGAAAGGACATGGGCAGCAATACAATGAATCAAAAAACAAAAAAACATTCCGAAACAGCCGAACGTATTATGCTTTTTATCGGCGCAGCATCACTTCTGCTCGCATTCTGCATCTGCTTCGGATGCACCGGAAACAGCAGTGCGAAGACCTTGCAGCAGCTTTTTGACGAAATCAACAGCACAGGCAAAATGGCGGCTCTGACTGCCGTTCCGACCGAAGATTACTTTCCCGTTTTCGGAATCGAAGCGGAAAAGGTTGAGGACTCCGTGTTTTATATCGCAGAAAACCCCTCGTCATCGGCGGATGAAGCCGCAATATTCAAAGCCGTTGATGAAACCTATGCCAAAACGCTTGAACGAATCTTCAAGGCACGAATTCAGGCACAGGCTCAGCTCGCTCAAAGCTACAGCATTGAGCAGTATGACAAGATTAAAAGCACTCAGATTAAACGTAACGGCTGCTATGTTTATTATGTTGTGAGCGAATCGGGCGCGGAACTGACCGAAATGCTTGACTCCGGTATTGCAGGCATCATTGCGCAGGGCTGATATCTTTTTTATCGGATTTCGGTGTTTCGGGATATTTGATTTTGCGGCAAAAAAGCAACCGGATTCGGATTTTGTGAGCTGCATTGCGCTTGCAATTGACAAGCCCGCACCAATGTGGTAGAATTCTTCAACAGAAGCGGCAGCTGCGGGTATGCATACCGCACTTTCATAGTGCCGCGAAATACAATATTATGAGGCTTAGTTTTATGAAATTAGGTAAAATTGTTGCTGTTCTGCTTGCCTGTATTTTTGCATTGGGGTTATTTGCATGCAAAAAAACGGATGATCCCGTTATCGACATCGGCGGCAGCGCATCCCCCAACCAAACCGATGCTCCCGCAACCCAACAGGGTTCGGTCGCAGACAGTGCAACCCCAAACAGCGGTTTATCCACAAGTGTACCCACTTCGGAAGTAACATCGGATATTAATCCCACGCCGACTGAAGCTCCGGATAACGAAAGTATCGTGTCCCTCGGCAGTGAAACCGCACCCGCACGCAACACAATGCCCACGGAAACTTACGGTTTAAGTAATACTGAGTGTGAAAGCTGGTTTTCCGATGCCGTGTTTATCGGGGATTCAATCACCATCGGTTGGAAAAACTATAACAATCGCATGCTCGAAAAAAATCCCGAATTTTTCGGAAATACGCGCTTCCTCTGTGAAGGCAGCTACGGTGTCGGACATGCACTTGAGCCGATTTCGGATTCCAGCCTGCATCCCGTTTACGGCGGAGAACAATGCTACATTTGGGATGCCGTTAAGAAAATGGGCGCAAAAAAGGTCTTCATTCTGTTCGGATTGAACGACATTTCCATTTGGGGTGTTCAGGGCACTGCGGACAACTATGCCGAAGTCATTTCGAATATTCGCCGCGAAAGCCCCGAAACGGAGATTTACGTTATCAGTGCAATGTATATGTTCAAAGGCAGCGAGCGCGAAAAGCTGAACAACAAGAATATCTATGCACTTAACAAACTGCTTGCCGAAATGTGCCGCGAAAACGGCTATGAATTTGTTAATATTGCAAGCAATCTTATTGACGAGGGCGGCTTCCTCCCCAAGGAGTACTGCTCCGACAGCTACGTTCATCAAACCTACTCCGCATATGCGGTTTGGGCGGATGTCCTTCGCAGTCTTGCCGCAAGGCATATAACCGGTCAAGGAAAGCTTGTTTTCGAATAATCCAAGCGTTTGAACTGCCGTTTACGAATTATTCAGACCGACTTTGTGCAATATAATTTCGGTCGACACACAGAAAGATGCTCCTCGGGTTTTATTATCCGAAAAGATATCATGGAGGAAAAACAATGAAACGCACTGTATCCTTTGCACTCTCTGCCGTTCTTGCTCTTGCTATGCTCCTTTTCATCGGCTGCAAAGGCAATGAAACTCAGCCTAAGCAGGCGGATGTTGAAGCGGTTTACACAAAGCTTGTTGAATCCGGTCAGCTTCCGTCAATGACAAAAGTGCCCGAGAGGGATCTTGAAGAGGTTTACGGAATCGATAAAACAAAGCTTGCGCAGTGGACAATGTACCTGTCAGAAAACTATGCGGTCACAGTCGGCGAAGTTTCGATTTTTGAGGTTTCCGATGCGGCATATGCCGAGGAACTGCAAAGTATTCTTCAGAATCGACTTGACAGGCTCCGCAAGGTTGCAAAGGAATATGCACCCGCTGAGACCGCAAAACTCGATCCTGTAGAAGTACATCGCGTCGGCAATTATGTTTACATGGTTGCGGGCAGCGACTACAATGCTCTCATGAAAATCATGCAGGAGAACATCGGCTGATGGTTTTTTCAAGTCTGCTGTTCATCTTCATCTATCTTGTTGTAACTTTGGCACTGTATTATGCAGTGCCTAATCGCGTTTATCGAAACGTAATCCTCTGTGTTCTCAGCCTTATTTTCTACGGCTGGGGCGAACCGAGTTTTGTGCTTTTGATGATATTCTCCATAGCGTTCAACTGGCTTGCCGGTTTGCTTGTCGGAAAATATCGAAACAACAAAAAATGCTGCAAGGCTGTACTCGTTGCTTCCGTTGTGCTGAACCTTGCGCTGCTGGGCGTATTCAAATACACGGGCTTTGTTGTTGACACGCTGAAAGCCGTTTTTCCGTTCATGCGCAGCTATGCAACGCCGATAATACCTCTGCCCATAGGCATTTCGTTCTATACCTTCCAGGCAATGAGCTATGTTATCGATGTTTACCGCAACGACACATCTGTTCAAAAGAACCCCGTGTATTTCGGTACATATGTCGCACTCTTCCCGCAGCTTATCGCGGGCCCGATCGTGCGCTATCGCGACATTGCGGATCAGCTTGAAAACAGGCACGAAAACGTTGCTCAGTTTGCTTCCGGAATAAAGCTTTTCACTGTCGGACTTGCAAAAAAAGTTTTGCTTGCCAATCAGCTTATCGCTCTTTGGAACGTTCTCCGCGCAAGCTCCGCAGCCAACGGTGTTCTCGGTTCATGGGTCGGAATCATTGCATATACACTGCATATCTATTTCGATTTCGGCGGCTATTCAGATATGGCAATAGGTCTCGGCCGAATGTTCGGGTTTGAGTTTCTCAAAAACTTTGATTACCCCTATATTTCCCGCAGTATCAGCGAATTCTGGCGGAGATGGCATATCTCCCTTTCCACATGGTTCAAGGAATATGTCTACATTCCCCTCGGCGGCAACCGCCGCGGACTTGCGCGTACCCTGCTTAACACCGCAATCGTTTGGATGCTCACCGGACTTTGGCACGGTGCAAGCTGGAATTTCGTGCTTTGGGGAGTGTATTTCGGGATTATCATCATTATCGAAAAACTGTTCCTCGGGAAATATCTTGAAAAGGCCCCCGCATTCCTTTCCCACCTGTATGCGATATTCCTTTTCACCTTCGGATGGGTTCTGTTCGACTTCACGGACATGGGGCAGATGCGTGATTTCATTGTTTCGCTTTTCAACGGCGGCAGTGTCGGCTTGATTTCGCATGATGCACTGGTTTATGTGCTTGCTTATCTTCCCGTGCTGATCATTTCAATCATTGCCTCCACCCCGTTGGTCAGCAACCTTCATAAAAAAATCGAAAACAGAGCGTGGTGCGGCTATGCCGATGCGGCACTTGTGCTGATTGCGCTTGTTATCTGCACTGCATCGCTCGTTTCAAGCGGATATAATCCGTTCATCTATTTCCGATTCTGATAACGGTCACTGTTAAGAGCACAAATGCCCTTGCATGGCACATGCAATTATGCTTATTAAAAACCCGCTGACGTCAAGCATCCGTCGGCGGGTTTTGTTTTTTGCAGCCGCAGCTGAGGTATCAAACAACGCTGAATACCGTTAATGTCCGTTTGTTATTTTTATGCATACATTTTGCCGACTATCCAATTTGACAGCCGACAGGGCAGAAACTTTCCGAGCAGGCAGCAGGCTTTGTATTGCAGCCCGACGGAGCGGAGCGGCTTCGGGTTGCGTTTGCGGGACACCGAATACATACACCGCGCGATAACATCGGGGGACATGCCGTTCTGCTCATCGCGTTCCATTGTTGCAACGGATTTCGAAAGTGCAGCATAATCGGAGCTGCCCGCATTCGATTTTGTTCTTGCAGCAGTAAAACCTGTTTTTATATCGCCGGGCATGATTGCCGCAACGCGAACCCCGTACGGACGCACTTCGTTGGCCGTTGCAAGCACAAGCGAATTCAGTGCAGCTTTTGATGCCGAGTAATATGCCTGAAAAGGTATGGACAGCATTCCCGCAACCGAGCTTGTTACGATTATCATACCGCTCCCCTGCCTGCGCATTTCGGGCAAGGCCGCACGTATGCAGTTGGAAGTGCCGAAAAAGTTAACGTCAAATTGGCGTTTTGCATCCGCATAGGCTGTGAACTCAACCGCACCGGAAATTCCGAACCCGGCATTGCAGATAAGAACGTCAAGCCTTCCCTCACGGCTGACAACGGTTTTAATCGCATTGCGGACGGCAGCCTCATCCGTAACATCGGCGCAAATGCTCTCAATTCCTTCTTCCGGGCACGGACGGCGGCTCAACCCGTACACTCTGTCTCCCTTGGCGAAGAACAGTTTTGCGGCTGCAAGCCCTATTCCGCCCGAAGCACCGGTGATAAGTACGATTCTTTTCGGGTTATCAGTCATTTTTTACAATTCTCTCAATAATATCGAGAGCCTCGTCAAGTATAGTTTCGGTATGATTTGCCATATAGCTCGTGCGGAGCAGACTCTCTCCCGGAGGCGTTGCGGGCGGCAGAACCGGGTTCACATAAACACCCGCGTCAAACAATTCCTTTGCCTTGCGAAGTGTGCGCATTTCATCATAGGTATAGATGGGGATAATCGGCGTTATGCTGTCGCGTATGGCAATGCCGCGTTCCAGCAGCCCTTTGCGCATATAAGCCGCAAGTTCAACAAGCCTCTTGGGCATTTCGGGATGACTGCGGAGAATATGCAGTGCCTCAATCGCCGTTGCACAGTTTGCGGGCGGAATGCTTGCGCAGAAGATGAACGGACGCGAGGCATGGCGAACATAGTTCACAACGCGCTTATCGCCCGCCATATAGCCGCCGAGAGAAGCGAGGGACTTGCTGAAGGTGCCCATTATGATATCAACCTTATCGGTCAGACCGAAATAATCTGCCGTGCCTCTGCCGCCGTTTCCGATAACGCCGAGACCGTGAGCATCGTCAACCATAACGCGCGCTTTGTATTTTTGCGCAAGCTCAACAATTTCGGGCAGCTTGCATATATCGCCGCCCATGCTGAACACGCCGTCTGTCACAATAAGCTTGCCCGATTCAAGCGGAACACTCTGAAGCGCAGTCTCAAGGTGTGCCATATCGCTGTGGTTGAAGCGAATCGTCTTTGCGTAGCTCAGTTTGCAGCCGTCATAAATGCTTGCATGATTTTCTTTATCGCAGAAAATGTAATCGCCTCGACCCGCAATCGCGCTGATGATGCCCAAATTGCTTTGGAAACCCGTTGAGAATGTCATAACATCTTCTTTGTTCAAAAAATCAGCAAGCTCCGACTCAAGCTGAACATGCAAATCAAGCGTGCCGTTCAAAAAACGCGAACCTGAACAGCCCGAGCCGTATTTTTCGAGTGCACGCACGCCCGCCGCAATAACGTCGGGATTGGAAGTCAGCCCAAGGTAGTTGTTTGAACCGAGCATTATGCGCCGTGAACCCTCCATGATGACTTCCGGAGCCTGTTTCGATTCGATTTGGTGGAAATAGGGATAAACGTTTTCGGCTGTTGCCTTCTCGACTATCTCAACCCTGCATTTGTCAAATAAATCCATATAAATCTCCAATAAATGCGGCAGTCCGCGCACCCGGATGAAAAATAAATATGGCTGCGCTTTCCGCCTTGGTATATACCTTTCAAGTTTAATACATTTTTTAAGAAAAGTCAAGGCATTTAAAGAAAAAACTTAGTTTGTTACGAACGGCAATAATTAAGTTAAACTTGCTAACGGTCCGCTCCTGTGCTAAAATTGAAACATCATATCAACTCGGAGAAATCAATGCAAAACGAACCGGAATATGAACTGATTAAAAGCAGCCGAAAAACACTTGCTGCCGAAATCAAGCAGGGTCGGCTTATCATTCGCGCCCCGCATCAGGCAGCAGATGAAGATATCAGGCGATTCATCCAAAAGAACAGTCAATGGATTGAGACCCATCTTGCAAAATCACGTTCCCGTGAAGCAGCTGCGGAAAGCATCCCGAAACTGACGCCCGAAGAGCTTCATAACCTTGCTCAACAAGCTCTGAAAGTGATTCCCGCGCGCGCTGCGTACTATGCTCCGCTCATCGGCGTTACATACGGGCGAATAACGATTCGAAACCAAACCTCCCGCTGGGGAAGCTGCAGCAGCAAAGGCAATCTGAATTTCAACTGCCTTTTAATGCTTGCCCCGCCGGAGGTTTTGGACAGCGTTGTTGTTCATGAACTTTGTCACCGCAGGGAAATGAACCACTCGCAAAAATTCTATGCCGAAGTCCTTCGTGTTTTTCCAACCTATCGCACGCAGGAAAAATGGCTCAAAGAACACGGCGGCGAACTGCTGAAGCGGCTCCGTGACTGACATGATTTTATTTTATAAAATACCAGTTTTTTATGTTCCGCAGCAAAGCCGGTTCGCGCATCGTTCCGATTTCCCGAAGCTTTGCGGAGTACACAACGCTGTTCAGGCGAAAATAAAGCACAATGAACGGAAGCTCATCGGCAAAAGCGGTTTGCAGCTCATATGCGGCATTGCGAAGGGATTCCTCATCCGCAGCAGCGTTCATTTTGTCAAGTGCGGCCGAAACCCCGGAATATAAGCCTGCATTGTAATGCCCGAAATTGTTCTTCCCGTTTACACCGAGATAGGGCTCAAGGTCATTGCTTTGCGCAAGGTTAAAGCCGCACAATGCAAGATCCCAATCGCCCGCCGCAAGCGCGGTCATGTATTCACTGTCCGCGCTGCCGTATGAATGTGCAGCGGTCACAACCTTCACCGTTATGCCGACGGCCGCAAGCTGTTCGGCAATCATGCCCGCCGCCTCGCTTCGAACGGTGTTTTCGGTTGTGCCGCTTGTTAAAAGCGTAAGCTCAATCGGGCTTCCGTTCAGCGTTCTCCGCCCGTCCGCACCGACGCGGCTGCCGAGTTCATCGAGAATTGCATTTGCGCTGTTCAGGTTAAAGTCATATTGAACGGCGTTGCTGTTATACAGCCATGAATCCGGCGGCACGGGAACGTCGGCAGCACGAGCCCTGTTCATGTAAGCGTTTGTTATCAGCTTGGTTCTGTTCAGTGCATGTGCAATTGCACGGCGGAACTCAACGCGTGACACGAATGCGCGATTATGATTCACAAGCATGACTTCCATGTTTTGAGTCATCATATCCGTAACAACGGTTTTTCCCGCCTCGCTGTATTGTCCGACGGTCAGAAGCGCAGTGGGCACAAAATTAAGCTGCCCCGCACCGTAGGAGGCGAGCGCGGTTGCATTTGATTCTCTTGCGTGGAATTCGACAGTATCGATATACGGCGGCCTGTCCCACCATTCCTCGTTGGATTTTAACGTTATCTTTGTGTTTGAAACGTAGCTTGCACGATATGCGCCCGTCCCGGTGAACGGTTCGGCATTCTCATGTATTATCGGGAAGCTGAGCGAATAAAGCTCACCGATGCCCGCAGAATTCATCGTTACGCGCAGGGTTGTCGCATCTATCATTTCAATTCGATTGATGCTTGAAAGCGCAGAAGCATAGTATGATTCGGAACCGAGAGTGTAAAGCTGATTAAATGTATACACAACATCACCCGCGGTCAATATGTCCCCCGAATGCCATTTGACATTTTCGCGCAGGTTAATAATCCACGAATTTGCATTTTCTTCATCCGCGCTCCAGTTAATGGCAAGCGACGGAATGAGTCTGTTGCTTTCGTCAATGCCGATAAGGCTCTCGAAAACAAGCGAATAGAGCCCGAGTGCTTCCTCCGTTGTTGCTATCAGCGGATTATAATTCAGATTATCTTTATTCAGGTTGCGCGGCATGGGGAGTTTCAGCGATCCGCCCTGCTGCGGAACGGATTCCGATGTTTGCGGCGCCGCAGATTGCGGCAGATTCGTCTGAATCGCGTCGCCGCTGCCGCGCTTTCCGCATGCAGTACAGAAAAGCACCGAAACGGCAAGCAGAACGGCTCCTGCTTTTAATAAAACCCGCCTTGCAGGTTCGACCCTATTCGCGTCCCGCTTCATGTTCGCTTTCGCGCAGAAATTGGTATTTTTCATATGCATCTTTAACCTTTTTAACATAATTTTCTGTTTCCTCGTACGGAATGGTGAGATTTTTCCCGTCATAGTATTTCGGGTCGTCCAGCCAGCGGTTCACGGCACCGTGACCTGCATTGTATGCAGCGGCGGCGAGCTCAACATCCCCGTTGTATTTTTCCAAAAGAAACGAGAGCAGCCAGCAGCCCAAATCAATATTGTAATCCGGTTCGAATATTCTGCTTTCGTCATACTCTTTCCCCTGCCGCCATGCGATCCATTCGCCCGTTTCGGGCATGATCTGCATCAATCCCTGTGCGCCCGCACCCGATACGGCATCCGGAGTAAAAAAACTTTCCGTTCTTATGACTGCAAATACAAGGCATGGATCGAGATCGTATTTTTCGCACGCGCGTCGAACCTCTGCTTCATATTCCATCGGATAAGAAAAATGTCTCCGCAAAGGTTTTTGGAGCATAGCCGCGAACGCAAGCGCAAGCGCAATGCAGCAGCCCGCAAAAATGATCCAAAGCCCGTTCCTGCCGCCGTTCTTCCGGTTGCCGGTATTTTTGCGTGTATTTTTTCTTTTTGCAGCTTTTTTCGCCATATTCTCCGCTCCCATATGCATCTTTATTTCTGCGGGAGCGTTTTATGCCTCGCAGGACGGCTGTGCATTATTTTCCGCCGCATTTTTTTTGCAATATTCCGATAAGCTCATCAACCCGCAAATGCAGCTCAGCCTCGGTCGTATCGTTTTCGATTATGTAATCCGCATAGCGTTTTTTCTTCCATTGCGGCATCTGCGCCGCAATTCTTGCACGCGCCTCGCGCCTCGACAGCCCGTCACGCTTCATTATACGGGCATAACGTGTTTCAATATTCGCCGTTACAAGAATCACGCTGTCGCATCTTTTATGCAGTCCGCTTTCGATAAGCAGCGGCACATCAAGCACCACTCCCGGACAATCCGGAAGCTGTTTCGCCGTCTCCGCCTGTTCGAACAGACTTTCAATCACGGCAGGATGAACAATATCATTCAGAAGCTCCACACGACTCTTTTTCTCGGCTGCAATTCGTTCCGCCGAAGCATTTGCCGCATTGCCCGGACAGGTTTTATCCTGCACTTCGTTGTTCTTTTCGCCGAAAACGCATTCTGAAAGCTTTTTTCGGTCTATATTGCCCGATTCATCAAGTATGCCCTCACCGAACGCATCAGTAAGCTTTCTTAAGACTTTTTCCGTTTGAATCACATCATGTGCCGTTTTATCCGCATCGACAATAAAAAACCCGCGCTCAGCCAGCATTGCCGAAACGGTGGATTTGCCCGCCGCCATGCTTCCCGTAAGCCCAAGCAGCGGAATGCGCTTGTTTTCGGCAATGATTTTTCCGTCAAAATCATTTGTTCTTTCACCGCACATGGAGTCAGCCCTTCCCTCCGTTTCTTTATGATAATGCTTTACTTTGTATCAAACCAGCTGTGTCCGCATTCAACATCCGCTTTGAGCGGCACGCGCAGCTTTACAACATTGCTCATGCAGTCTGAAAGCAAAGCTTTCACGCGCTCCGTCTCCTCCTCCGGTGTATCTATAATCAGCTCATCGTGAATCTGAAGTATCAACCGTGCGCGGAGTCCCTGCTCCCTAAGACTGTTTGCAACCTTCACCATTGCGGCTTTAATTATATCTGCCGCCGAACCCTGAATCGGCATATTCATCGCTACGCGCTCACCGAAACTTCGCGTATTGTAGTTTGAAGATGCAATTTCGGGAAGCTCGCGCCTTCTGCCCATAATGGTCACGGCGTAGCCTTTTTCCCTGCCGTTTTCAACCGCAGCTTTCATATAGTTCCGCACTCCCGTGCAGCGGTCAAGGTACTTTTCAATGTATTCCGAAGCTTTCTTCGGCGGAATATCCAATTGTTCGGAAAGGCCGTACGCGCTTATACCATACACAATGCCGAAATTGACAGCTTTTGCCGCAGAACGCATTTCACGCGTCACCTCATCCTTAGGGACGCCGAAAACCTCCGCCGCAGTGCGTGTGTGGATATCATCCCCGTCGTTGAATGCGGCAATCAAAGCCTCATCTCCGCTTATGTGCGCAAGCACGCGCAATTCTATCTGTGAATAGTCCGCCCCGACAAGAACACAGCCCGGGCTTGCAACAAAAGCGCGGCGGATTTCGCGTCCAAGCTCCGTGCGGACCGGAATGTTCTGCAAATTCGGCTCCTGACTTGAAATACGTCCCGTTGCGGTAACATTCTGGTTCAGGGTTGTGCGGATTCGTCCGTCCGAACCGATTTTTTGGAGCATTGCATCGATGAACGTTGATTTGAGTTTTGTCAGGAATCTGTACTCAAGCACCTTGCCCACGATAGGATGCATGGTTTTCAGCCCTTCAAGCACCTCACTGTCGGTCGAGTATCCCGTTTTTGTTTTCTTTCGCGGCGGAAGGCAGAGTTTTTCAAACAATACCACGGAAAGCTGCTTCGGCGAAAGAATGTTGAAACTTTCCCCCGCAAGCTCGTGAATTTCTTTCGCAAGCTCTTCGGAACGCGCCGCCATGGTTTCGCCGAGAGAACATAAAACCTCCCTGTCGAGCATGAACCCCGCGCTCTCCATATCAAACAGCACATGTTCAAGCGGCATTTCAACATTCCGATACAGCTCCGTCATGCCGCTGCGTTCAAGCATTTGTTCCAGTTTCGGTTTCAAAACGATAAGCGCAGCCGCTCCGCGCTCACCGATACCGCTCTCCTCGGCAAGCACATCAAGTGTTTTTGCGGGATGCAGTGCGTTAAGCAGGTAATCCGCAAGCATGGCATCGAAAATTTCACCGTTGAGCGCAACACCGAACGGCGCAAGGATATGCCGTTTTGATTTGGCATCAAATACGGTTTTTTTGATTTTTTCCGACTCAAATACGGGCTTAAGTGCGCAGAGAACCTGTTCGGGCAGCAATGCCGCACTGAACAGATCTCCTCCGACCGAGGCATTGAAAAGCACTGTGCCTTCTCCCGTTATTGCAGCGACCGTGACACTCTGTTCACAAATATCGAATGCTGTTTCAGTGCATTGCAGAAGCGTATCAACGCAGGCCTGCAGCTCTTCATCACTTTTGACATCGCGGAGATCGAAGTCGGCAGTTCGAACCTCGGCAGCATTTTTCCCGTTTGGTTCAGGCATGTTTGCTGCATTTTGATTCTGCGTGCCTGCAAGTTCACGCACGCGTTTAAGGACGGCGCGAAGTTCAAGCTTTGTCAGCTCCGCCGTGCCGTTTGCAAGCAGAGCGGGATTGAATCTGCAATCCTCCACACTCTCGCTCACGGGAGCATCGGTGTTTATTGTTCCGAGTTCATAGCTCATCCTTGCGGACTCCGCACCGTCAAGCAGCTTCTGCCGCAATGCGCCTTTTTCATTTTCCGCATTTTCAAGCACGGATTCCATAGTACCGTATTTTGAAAGCAGCTTCAGCGCGGTCTTTTCGCCGACGCCCTTAATGCCGGGCAGATTGTCCGAATTGTCGCCCATTAAGCCTTTGAGATCAACCATGCGTGCAGGTTCAAGTCCGTATTCGGCAAAAAGGGTTTCTTTATCGTATTCAACGGTTTCGGTGATGCCCTTTTTCGTCATCAGAACGTGCACATTATCGGTGATAAGCTGTAAAGCATCCCTATCCCCGGTCACAAGCAGAGAATCAACGCCCTCCTTCTGCGCCCGACGGGAAAATGTGCCGAGAATATCATCCGCCTCAAAGCGTTCGCATTCAATAACGGCAATGCCCATTTTTTTCAGCAATTCCTGCAAGAGCGGAAACTGCGTGCGGAGATCGTCCGGAGTTTCCCTTCTGCCGGCTTTATAATCGGCATATCTTTCATGTCGAAAGGTTTTTATCGGCATGTCAAACGCAACAAGCAGGTAATCCGGCCGCATATCAACAAGCTTAAGCAGCATCGAAAGGAAGCCGTGCAGTGCGCCCGTCGGCGTACCCGCTTTGTTGGTCATGTTAGGAAGCGCGTAATACGCTCTGTGCATCAGTGAGTTGCCGTCAATTGCAATAAGTTTCATTTTGTTTTATCTCCGTTGTTATCCATTGTTCGGTCGTTCCTTCCGGCACAGGTTTATGCGCCGAAAATTTTCAGCAAGGCAAAGAGTGCGATGCTGACCGCGACGCTCAGAAGCGTTCCGTAAAGATAGTATTCCGCAAAGGAGCGATCTTCAAAGTCTTTGAATCTGACTATCGATTTCGCGGTGAAAACAAGCGCAACAGCGGAATACTGCCCGAGCAGGAGCATGCAAATTATTATAAATCGTTCCAATGAACCGATGCACCCGCCGTGCTTCAGGCGTGTTTTCACCGTTTCATCAGGCTTTTCGGTTACAAGCACCTTTTGAACAAAAACATTTGCGGGCTTCAGCACGGCAAGCAGCATCGTCAGTATGCTGAGCATTGCAAAGCCGTCAATGCCCACGAGGGTTTTTATATCTTTTTGCAAAAATTCTATTCCGCGCCCCTCACCGTAAAATGCCGAAGCAAACGATACCGCAAGGATTATCGAAAGGTGCAGTGCCTGATCGATAAGATATGCGGCTCTGTCCTGTTTCACTGTCAAACTGCCGCGCTTTGCGGCACCGTTTAAAATCAGCTGCTTCACAATGTCAATCACCGCATGTGTCACGGCACAGGCAGCAACCGCATATAAGTATGCATTCGAATAACACAGCAGCAGCGTTGAAAACATCACTGCCGCATAAATCCCTGCATGAATCAAAACATACAGTGTGTTCCTGCTCTTCAGTTTTGCAAGGCACTGCGGTTGAAAATAATAATCTCCGAGCATATGCGCAAGCATCAAAAGTGTGTATTCCTTCATCGATTCATCCTCTGTTGTCGTATTTAAATTTCAGGTTAAAACGGTTTTATCGGCACATTCCTTATCACCGTTCTCCGCATGCTCACCGTCGGTTTTCAGTTCCGAAAGCAAAGCTTCCGCAGCGATCAGACCTTCGGCATACTCCCTTGCGTTTGAAACGGAAAGGCTTATATTAAATGTGCTCTGTGTTATTCCGAGCCGCTTTGCAAGCTCGGTTTGGGTTTGTGCAGCGTTTGTGACCGCATTTCGAACATACATCGCTGCCGCCTCGTTCTGCCGTTTTGTTCTCTCCCGCCGCAATGCGGACAGGAGCAGCAAAACGGTATTCACGCCGGTTTCAAGCTCCTTCCGCCGCGCATTCCGATCGCAGTCCGAACATTCCGTGCCTCCGGCGTCAAGCAGAATTCTTGAATATGCTCTGCCGCGGTTTTCGGCTTTCCTGAGCAAATTCATTCCGTGCCGCGCGCGGTAAAACGCTTCTCCGTCCGCCCCAATCGCCGCTTCCCTTCGGATTTGTGTTGCAATTCCTCCGAAACCGATTGCAATTCTTATGCGAACCGGAAACATTTCGTCGATTATCCTGTCGGCAACAAAAATCGGATCCGCCCCTTTTTCCGCAAACAGAAGCCCTTGGAACTCATCACCGAGTGTTATCAAAAAATCTGCAGCAATATGCGCCGCATGTTCGGCATTGACGGAAGAAAGTATCGATTGCAGCTTTTTCTGCACATCGTAACGATCTTGTTCGTGCCGCGAGTCGATAATATCTCCGATCAGCGCAAAATAATGCCGCTCACTGTTCATTTCACCCGGGTTGTGCATAAAACCTCCGCAAAATATACTTATAATATTGTACCACATTTTGCACCTGGGTTCAATCCGATTATTGACGATTTCGTGAATTTATCTGTAAGAAAGATTCAAACAATCAACCCTTCCGGAGAATAACCGAATTCGTGGAAATTTGTTATAAGATATGTTGTTATTCTTTCAGATTCTGCGGGCATCATCATATTTCAGACAAACTCCGATACCCCGAGCTTCAGTATTTAAATATCGGAGAGCCGTTGATTTGCCGTCATAATGCAAAAACCCGCTCTTCACATTTGCGCGAAGTGCGGGTTTATCATAAATCATTCATTTAAATCAAATATCAGATCGCAGACCGATCAGCATCGCTCCGGACAATGTGCCCGTCGACAGACAAGTTGTGCCTGTGCAGCTTTGCAATCTCCACTTATTTCCCGTATTTTTTCAGGAAATCCGGAAATTTTTGAAGTCCGTAAACTTCATCAACGATGCTGCCGTTTTCAAAATAGCTGAGTGAGTACATGCTCTGATCCGGCTTTTTCGAATTGATATAGCACGAGAAGATGAATTCCCCGCCGACTATGTACCTTGTGAAATCATAGCCGTTATCGCCCGTGTCGCAAGCCTTGTCCCGCGGGAGTTCAGCAGCCGAAAGTCCCGTTTTGCCGTTTATCAGCGTGTTGAATTCCGCAAAAGAGAGCTGCGGATAACTATCCGGATTATTGATTATCTGTTTCAATACCTTTTCATTTTTGTTTGATTTGCGTGAACAGCCCGCAGCGGAGGTCAGCAGTGCGGCGACGGACAGAATAACACACATGATTCTGATATATTTTCTTGTTTTTGCCATTGAGTTTTCCACCTTTCAGATTTAATACGGTTTAATCCGGCAGCATTCCCTCTGCACAGCAAAACGAGTGCGAGCCGTGATCGGAGTATGCTTATTATAAACCATTCCGCGAAAAAACGAAACTGCCGCCAAGCACTATATATTGTTCTGTGCGCAAGTTTCTGCTGCATCCGAGTTTTGCGCATTCTGATACGTCTTCACAAGCGCAAGCAGCGTATCTATATATATTTTTTGATTCTGAGCCTCCCAATTTTTCTCCGCAAGACGCGTATACTCTGCATTCGGGAGCTTGATGCGGATTTCAAATATCGCATCCCCGTTTTCAACGAGTGCAAAAGTTGCATCGAAACCGCCGTCCGGCAGCGGGGTTGTGATAATGCGCGAGGTATTCTCCCGACGGAACTCATCTTTGTTGCTGCCGACAAATCCCTCAATCGACTCACGCAGGGATTTCGGAAGGTTTTTGCCGAAAAGATTCATAATCTCCTCTCCGCGCGGAGTCATAACTATCATCTGCATTTTGAATGTCGGCACGGATGCAATGCAGCCGTTTGCTTCCAAATCGATTATGTGCTCGCACACGTCAAAATAGTTTTCAACCCCGTTTTCGCTCATTACGGTTGCAATCTGTTCACGGGAAAGAGGCATTTCGGCGCACTCAAGGGTAAAAAGTATCATCAACTTGAGCTTGTCCTCGCCGTTCGAAAAAAAAGCCATAAATCTTTTCCTCCGTTCAAATTCAAAAAATCCTTGTTTTAAAAGCCTTTCTGCTCCGTTTTTAAACATTATACTCATTATACCACAATTTCCCCGAAAAATAAATTTCAAAAAAGGGGTTGCAAAATTCAAAATTATGTGTATAATAGAATCTGCTGAAAGGCAAGGGGTTATAGCTCAGCTGGTCAGAGCGCTACGTTGACATCGTAGAGGTCGTTGGTTCGATCCCAACTAATCCCACCAATGTCTGTCCTGCGGTGTTCGTTACGTCCTGATTATAAACCCTCGTTCCAACTTTAGGGGCGATAGTCGAACCGCGAAAGGCACCCCCGCATTATGCTTTGCATTGCCTTGGGGTACCGAAAGCATTAGCGTCGCACCCGCGCCTGTCTTCTTAGACGGGTATTATAAGAGGGGCGGACGGCACAATGGGATGGATTCTATTGCCGAATGGTGTAACGGTAACACTAACGACTCTGACTCGTTCATCCTTGGTTCGAATCCAAGTTCGGCAGCCACAAAAACCTTTGTTCGGATTTTCCGGCAAAGGTTTTTGTTTTTGTTTTCTTTTTATTCCCCCGTTTCTCTGCGCACAATAATCTTGAAACAACCGCGGCAATCGGGTATAATAAGCATGATAAAGCAAAAAACCGCTGCGTACCGCAATGCGTGCGCTGCGGTTTCATCGGAGAATAAATGGCAAACAAACCAAACGGCAACCTGACCGGCATCAAGTCCGCAATGTTGGACAGACTGAAGAGCCTTTATGACTTTAAGCAGGGGCTTGATGAATTTGCATCATTTGAACTTTTAAGCGAGCTTTGCGCCTGCTCCGGCGAAATCAACCGCGAGATTTCCGTCTATATTTCCCGTGACGGCAGCATTGTTGATGTTTCTGTAGGCGACAGCGCAAAGGTCAGCATGCCTTCGATGCGCCTCGTGCGCAATGAAGACAGACTCTGCGGCGTTCGCTGCATCCACACGCACCCAAGCGGGGACGGCAGGCTTTCCGGAGTTGATCTCGGAACGCTGCGCTCAATGAAGCTTGACTGCATGGCGGCTGTCGGAGTTTCGGACGGCAAACCCACTCAGCTTTACGCGGCCTATCTCGGCGATTTCGACGAAGACACAGGCAGCCGCGCCGCGCTTGTGTACGGACCCATGCGGCCCTACAAGCTCCCGCAAAAAGCACTGATTGCGGAAATTTTCAATTCGGATGACCGTTTCCGCAGCACGACAAAAGAAGTTGAAGCCGTTGAGCAGGAACGCGCCGTCCTTGTGGGCATGGATAATGACGAAGGGTACGACACTCTTGAGGAGCTCAATGAGCTTGCAAAAACCGCCGGCGCACTTGTGGTCGGCAAAGTTCGTGTCCGTCGGCGCACAATCGACAATGCAACCTATGTCGGAAGCGGCAAAGCCAACGAGCTCAGCCTTATGGGCAGCGAGCTTGAAGCGGATCTGTTCATTTTTGATGATGAACTTTCCGCAATTCAGCTCCGCACGCTTGAGGAGATCCTCGGAGCGCGCGTTATTGACAGAACAACGCTTATACTCGATATTTTTGCTGCCCGTGCAACAAGCCGTGAGGGCAAATTACAGGTGGAGCTTGCGCAAATGCGCTACCGTCTTCCCCGCCTTATCGGGCAGGGGCAGGTTCTCTCGCGTTTGGGCGGCGGCATCGGAACGCGCGGCCCCGGCGAAAAGAAACTTGAAATCGACAGGCGGAGAATAAGGCGGCGTGTTTTCGAGCTTGAAACCGAACTGTCCGAAATTGAAAAACAGCGCGGACTGCGGCGCGAAAGCCGAAAGGCGAACCGTGTTCCGCTTGTTGCGCTTGTCGGGTACACAAATGCCGGCAAATCCACAATGCTCAACGCTCTCACCGACTCAAACGTGCTTGCGGAAGATAAACTCTTTGCAACCCTGGATCCCGTTGTGCGCAAAATCACACTTTCCGGCGGCACGGAAGCTTTGCTTTCCGACACGGTCGGGTTCATCAACAAACTTCCGCACGACCTTGTTGAGGCGTTTAAATCAACATTGGAAGAAGTTTCAAACTCCGATCTGATCCTTCAGGTTGTTGATATTTCCTGTCCTTATCACGAAAAGCAGATGCGCGTTGTTGACGGCGTTCTCGAATCCCTCCATGCAGCGGATATTCCGCGCATAATCGTTTTCAACAAAGCCGATGCAATCCCATCCTGCGATCTTCCGGCCGAAAGTGAAAACAGGCTTAACGTCAGTGCGCTGTGCGGCACGGGCATTGAAAAGCTTCTCAGTGCAGTTGAGCTGAAACTCAATTCCGCCCGCACAGAGGTGGATATTCTTGTTCCGTACAGCAAATACGAAGCTGTCTCAATGATTCGCGATCGCGGAATGCTGCTGAGTGAGGAGCATACCGAAACAGGCACGCACATTCGCGCCCTGCTTGACGCGGAAAGCATCGGTCAGCTGCGCAAAATTCTCGATTTTTAACGACTGCGGGCATTGAATCGGATATGAGTAAAACAAAGATAATAACAATCGAAGGCATTGACGGCAGCGGCAAAACAGTGCAGTTTGAACTGCTCACGAAGGGGCTTCAGGACAGGGGGTTCACGGTTCAAAAACGTGCTTACCCTGTTTATGATGCTTTTTTCGGCGAACAGGTCGGAAGGTTCCTTTCCTGTTCGGAGGGCATAAGCGCAAGCACCGTTGACCAAAAGAGCATGGCGCTTTGGTTCGCAATGGACAGATTCATGGATTTTCGGAATTATCGCGACGGGGAAGCGGATTTTCTGCTTATCAACCGCTATGTTCTCAGCAACGCAGTCTATCAGAGCATACGCGAACGTGATATCAGCGAACCCGGTTCGGATAATTCCGCTTTTGCGGATTGGGTTTTCCGTCTTGAATACGATGTTCTGGGGCTTCCGCGCCCGACATTAAACCTGTTTTTCGACGTTGACACCGAATGCGCAGGCAAAAACGTTGATAAAAAGGGTTTCCGTGACTATATCGGCAGCGGCCGCGATGTTTACGAGAAGAGTGCGGGCATTCAAGCCCGTGCAAGAGCCAAATACCGCGAAATGTCCGAACGTTTTTCCGACACGGTCATCATTCCGTGCACCGAAAACGGTGCGATGCGTCCTCCGGAAACGATTTCAGACGCGGTTTTCGAGCTGCTGCGCAAACGCGGGCTCATCTGACACGCCCATGCTTTTTTGATTCCCCATCGGGCAAAACATTGTATAAACACAAAAAGGAGAAAACAACATGAGAAAGATAGGCATTTTGACCGGCGGCGGCGACTGTCCGGGACTTAACGCAGTTATTCGCGGCGTTGTTGAAAAATGCGCCGAAGCAGGAATGGAAGTTTTCGGTTTTCGCGACGGCTGGCGCGGTGCGCTGAACGCAAAGGGGCATTGGCTCACGCTTTCCGAAGTGGAAGGCATACAGACCCTCGGCGGAACCATTATCGGCAGCTCCCGAACAAATGTTCTTGCTCAGCCTGACGGCACTTCAACAATCATCAACGTGCTTGATGCACTCGGGCTTGAAGGTCTTGTCGCCATCGGCGGGGACGACACTCTCGGCGTTGCGAATGCGCTGCGCAAACTCGGCGTTAACGTTATCGGCGTTCCGAAAACCATAGACAATGATTTGAGCTGTACCGATTACACTTTCGGCTTTGAAACCGCCTCCAACATTGCAATGGAGGCCATTGATCGCCTGCAAACGACCGCTAAGGCTCATTCCCGCTGCATCGTTGTCGAATGCATGGGTCGGCACACGGGCTGGATCGCATTGCAGGCAGGACTTGCCGCAAATGCCCATCTTGTGCTTATTCCCGAATTCCCGAAATCCTATGATGAGATAATTTCCGTTGTTCGCCGCAGATATCTTCGCGGAGACAGATATACTATCATTGTTGTTGCGGAAGGTTTTGAACTGCTCGGCGGCGATGAAATAGACCTCGGAACCGACGCATTCGGCAACAAGCTGCTTATTCACAAAAACCTTGCAAAGAACCTTTCCGACATGATTGAAGATACGATGCGCAATGATCCGCTTCTCGGCTCCGACGCACAGTATTTTGAATGCCGCCCGGTCGTTTTGGGTCATGTTCAGCGCGGCGGTGCGCCGTGTGCATTTGACCGTGTTCTCGGAACAAGACTCGGCATAAAGGCCGGAGAGCTTGTTGTCAGGCGTGATTACGGAAAAATGGTTGCATTGAACGGCAATTCTATCGTCGGAGCGGATCTTGAAACTGCCGTCACCGTCCGAAAGGAAGTTGACAGGGAATTTTATGAGGCTGCATCGCTTTATTTTAAATAATTCCGAGTATATCGGACTGAAAAGCGGGTGTTCGCGAGCGAACACAGCTGCAACGGCACCCCGCAGAGTCAGCTATTATAAACAGCCCGCAGATACTGTTTGCGGGCACTGCGCCGACCGTCTCAAGCACAGGATAAGCGGCATGGAGTCAGCTTTTCGATATTTTTTCTTGACAAAGTCGGTTTTTGGGCGCATAATATGCACTTAAAAAGTTTGCGGCAGCTCAGGGCGAACAAACGTTTTTCTCCGCCCGAAGAAAAGGCTGCAAAAGGAAAGGAACCGCAAAATGGAAACGGCAAAAGAAAACTTTGAACCCCGCAATTTCATCGAGGAGCTCATTCTTGAGGATATGCAGCGCAGCCCCGTTGTTAAAACGCGCTTCCCGCCCGAGCCGAACGGTTATCTTCATATCGGCCACGCAAAGGCTCTTTGGATAAATTTTACAACAGCCGAACGCTTCGGCGGCAAATGCAATCTTCGTTATGACGATACCAATCCTGCCAAGGAGGATGTCGAATTTGTTGATGCAATCGAACAGGACATCCGTTGGCTGGGCTTCAATTGGGATAAGCTCTGCTACGGCAGCGATTATTTTGACAAATGTTACGAACTTGCGGTAAAACTCATCAAAGACGGCAAGGCATATGTCTGTGATCTTGACAAGGATGAAATCCGCGAATACCGCGGCACGCTGACCGAACCCGGCGTTAACAGTCCCTACCGCAGCCGCAGCGTTGAGGAGAACCTTGACCTGTTCCGCCGCATGAAAGAAGGCGAGTTTCCGGACGGAAGCCGCACCCTCCGTGCGAAAATCGATATGGCTTCTCCGAACATCAATATGCGCGACCCCGCACTTTACAGGATTCTGCACCGCACCCATCACCACCAGGGCGACAAATGGTGCATCTATCCCATGTATGACTTTGCGCACCCGATTCAGGATGCTATCGAGGGCATTACCCATTCCCTCTGTTCCCTTGAATACGAAGCGCACCGCCCGCTCTACAATTGGGTAATCGAGGCTTGCGGATTCGAGCATAAGCCCCGCCAGATTGAGTTTGCAAGGCTGAACATCACCAACACTATTATGAGCAAACGCTTCCTTCGTGCGCTTGTTGAGGGCGGCTATGTCTCCGGCTGGGATGACCCGCGTATGCCGACGCTTTGCGCAATGCGCCGCCGCGGATACACTCCGGAAGCAATAAAGGACTTTCTGACCCGTGCCGGTGTTGCAAAGGCTGATTCGGTGGTTGATTCCGCAATGCTTGAACACTGCGTCCGCGAGGATCTGAACGCACATTGCGACCGTGCAATGGCCGTTATTGACCCCGTTAAAGTTGTCATTGACAACATGCCCGAGGGCGAATTCATCGATGTTGAAATTGAAAACCTGCCCATTGCCGAGGAAGGCGATGCCAAGTTCGGCGAAAAGCACACCGTCCGTTTCAGTCGGGAAGTCTATATCGAGCGCGATGATTTCATGGTTGAACCTCCGAAAAAGTTTTTCCGTCTCAAACCCGACGGAGAGGTTCGTCTTAAAGGTGCATACATTGTAAAATGCGTCGGTTTTAAACAGGACGAAAGCGGAAAAGTTACTGAAATCCACTGCACATACGACCCCGAAAGCTTCAGCGGCGAATGCACCCGCAAAGTCAAGGGCACAATTCACTGGGTTCCCGTTCAGGATGCGATTCCCGCTGAATTCCGCCTTTACGAACAGCTCATGAAGGATGAAAACGTTTCGGCCGATGATTTTATCGATAAGCTGAATCCCGATTCCGTTCGCATTCAGAACGGATTTATCGAACCCTTCCTTGCCGATAAACCCGCCGGCTATCGCTGCCAGCTCATGCGAATCGGTTATTTCTGTGTTGACCCTGATTCAACTGCCGAAAAGCGTGTTTTCAATCGCACTGTCGGCCTGAAGGACAGCTATAAACCCGCACAGAGCTGAGGCCTGCGCACCTGATTGACACCCTTTTGATGTTAAGAGCTTTGCCGCCGTTCGGCTGCAAAGCTCTTTGTTTTTTCTTTTTATTTTTTCTTTTTATTTTTCTGTTTATCCTCAGGCTCGATTGCGAATCATATTATGCCGAACTCTGCCTTCAGGCGCAGAATTCTTTCAACACTTTCATTTAATCTGTCCAACGAAATCTCGCCTGTTTGCACGGCCGAAAGAATCCCATTGAATGCGGCTGCATAGTCATAAGGCATCAGGAGTATATCCGCGCCTGCATTAAACGCAAGCACCGCGCTCTCTTTCGATGAATAGTTCTCGGCAATCGCACCCATTGCAAGCGCATCGGTAATGATAACGCCGTTATAGCCCATTTCGCCGCGAAGATGCAGCGTCAGCGCATCATATGACAGTGAACAAGGCAGGTTGTCGGTGTTTCCGCGCGTCAACGTTATATGTGCCGCCATTATCATATCCGTTTCATTAATTGCATTATAAAACGGAATCAATTCGCATTTCGAAAGCTGCTGCCAATCCTTTTCGAGTGCAACATAGCCGTCATGCGTATCTCCCGCCGTGTCCCCATGCCCCGGAAAATGTTTTATGCAGGCAATAATGTTTTCTTTATGCAGACCGGATATTGCTGCATTCACCATTTTTGCAACAAGTTTTGGGTCGCTTCCGAACGCTCTGTTTCCGATAACAGTATTATTCGGATTTGAATTCACATCCGCAACGGGCGCAAAGTCAAGATTAAACCCAAGCTCTGCAAGGTACCCGCCTATTGCTGAATACATTGCACGCACCTGCTCCGGATCGCCGGTGCTTCCGACAGCCTGAGCACTGTCATATTTCGGCACTGTGAAGGCGGGCGAGTTTGCAATTCTTGCAACTGTGCCTCCCTCCTCATCTACTGCAATGAAAAGAGGAATTCGGCTTGCTTCCTGTAGATTTTGGATAAATGCAACTGTTTGCTCCGGGTTTTCGATATTTTTTCCGAAAAAAGCTATCCCCCCGGCAGGATGCGCTGCGAGAAAATCCGCCATGCCCGCCGAACAGTCCGTGTCGCTGTACTGTGCCGAGCCGTGCGCCTGATTCGGTGTGAAGCTTTCATCCAACGATTCCGGACGAACAATGAAAAGCTGTCCGACTTTTTCTTCAAGTGTCATTTCAGTCATCATTTCAGCCACGATATCCTCCTCCGGATCGTTTGTTGCGGCTGCCGAAGGTTTTATCGTCATCTCCGCAGTCGGTTCGACGGAAGGCGTGAGCAGTGCCGGTGCTGCAGTTGACTCCTGTCCGGTTCCGCGTCCGCCTATGCATGCGCAGAATGCACACAAAAGCAGTGCTGCAATCACCGTTATGCAGCTGATAATTATTTTTTTATTGAAAATAACAGCATTCTGCGTCATTTTAGGCATAAACCTCCGCTGATGTTTGTGTTGTTCTCTGCTGTAAAATCGGCAGCATCCCTTTTGCGGAATGCTGCCGACCGTTTGAGTTCAAATTAAATTCAGCCCATGATATCGTGGTTTACCGTATCCTGAATGCGTTGTGCAATTTCATCCGCACGGGCAACAAGCTTCTTGCCCTCTTCGCTGAAGAATGCAGCCTTTGCTTCATCCTTTACGCCGCCGAGGTTGATAAGAACGTTCAGCCATGCACCGTGAACGCAGGTGTGAAGGTTCAGCCCGCCGACGCCGAGATCGCTTGCACAGTTGGTGTTGTAATGACCGAGCATTCTGTCCGCAAGTTCAAGCGCAGCAACGGAGAGGCGCAGCGTTTCAAAGGGAACTTCCGTTGCGACAAGAGTTGCATCGGCAATCGCTTTCCTGCGAACGGCCTTCTCCTCGTCGGTTGCTTTCGGCATTTTGAACGCAGCTGCAACAAGGTTGTATGCGTCCGTATCCCTGTCAACCTGAGCGGTCAGCTCGTCGTAAATTTTCTTTCCCTGCTCAATGATTTCGTGGCAGAGGGGCCAATCGGCTTCATAGCTCTTTTTGACCGCAGTCTGACCCGCGACCATCGTGACAAGGCCTGTGCCCTGTGCGCCGCAGAATGCAGCCGCACTGCCGCCGCCGGGAGCGGGAGCATCGGAAGCAACAATGTTGAGATAGTCAGTAACGACCATGTCGATAAGTTTCATGTGTTTAAAATTACCTTTCGTTGTTATGATTATGCCGATTCGGACTATTCTGCCGTGCTGTCGGCAATTCGTTCCGAATCGAACCTGAGATTACTTCACAGCGACACGGCCGCGCTTGATAACCTTTTTAACCTGATTTGAGCCCATTCTGTAGCAGAGCATGGGCAGCTCATCCGCATTCCAAAGCACGATATCCGCAAGTTTGCCCGGTTCAATCGAACCGACGCTGTCGCCCTTGCCGATTGCACATGCGGCATTCAGCGTGACTGCCGTCAAAACCTCCTCGGGGAAGAGGCGGTAACGCAGATAGCCGAGATTCATTGAAAGCTGCAAATTCAGCGACGGACATGAACCGGGGTTGAAATCCGTTGCAATTGCAACAGGCACGCCCGCTGAAATCATGTCACGCGCACGCGCAAAGGGTTTGTTGAGGTAAAGTGAGGTTTGCGGCAGCAGGCAGGCAGTCGTTTTCGCCTTTGCCATTGCTTCAATGCCGCTGTCCCGCGTTGCAATAAGGTGTTCTGCGGAAATTGCGCCGATCTCGCCCGCAAGCTCCGAACCGCCAAGCGGATCTATCTCATCCGCATGAACTTTTGACGGAAGCCCGAGTTTTTGTGCCGCAAGCAGAAGTTTCCGCGACTGCGGAACGTTGAATACGGAACTTTCGAGGAAGACATCGCAAAAATCCGCAAGCCCCTGTTCCGCAACGACCGGCAGCACACGTTCAATTATAAAATCAATGTACCCGTCGGCATTGCCCGCGTATTCGTCCGGAATTGCATGTGCACCGAGGAATGTGGCTGCAATATCCTGTGCACAGGCTCCGCCGAGACGGCGAATGACGCGGAGCTGCTTCAGCTCATTTTCCGAATCCAGTCCGTAACCGCTTTTAATTTCAACCGTTGTAACGCCGAAATCGAGCATTTCCGCAAGAAAGCCGCGTCCGCGTTCAAAAAGCTCATCCTCGGTTGCTTTGCGCGTGTTGGTCAGCGTGTTCAAAATGCCGCCGCCTGCGTTGAGGATATCAAGGTAGCTTGCGCCTGCAATTTTGAGCGGCACTTCATGCGCGCGCCAGCCCCCGAAAACAAGATGGGTGTGTGCGTCAACAAGTCCGGGTGTTGCAAGCGCACCGTGAGCATCGACGATATCGGCATATGCCGAATACTCGGGAAGCTCTCCGTTTGCAGTCACCGCAGCGATTTTTTCACCGTCAATGAGAACTGCCGCATTGTGCAGCACTTCGATTTTGCCCTGATCCGAACCGCAGCGGCTGCTTGTGCCGAGCGGGGTTGCAAGTGTTCCGATGTTTTTAATAAGAAGCATAGGCATTTGACCTTTTCACGGAATGCAGAGCGGCAAATGCTCTGCATTCCGCTCAGTCTTTAATTGTGTTCTGAATTACAGCAAATAGTTTTCAATAATCTGCTTGTCCGCATTGAAGTCCTCGATTTGCAGGTAATATTCTGCGGAATCGATGAGCGCACGCATCGGAGTCAGGCCGATGATCTCCGTGCCGATAACGTGAACGCCCCAGCGTGCGGCTTCAGCCTTTGTGACTTCAACAACCCTGTAAAGCGGAGTGCGGTTGAAGTCGGTCATGTTGATTGAAACCTGCGCAATGTTCCTGTCCTCAAGCATAACGCCGAGAGCCTTTACGCAATCGAAACCGCCGCTTGAACGACGGATAATCTTTGCAATTTTGCTTGCAATGGAAACATCGGAAGTTGAGAGGTTGATATTGAATGCAACCAAGGGCATACGGCAGCCGACGGCTGTTACGCCTGCGGTGGGGTGAATCGCTGCGCCGCCGAAATCGGGGGTCCACTGCGGATCCTTGACCTTTTCCGCCATGCCTTCAAACTGACCCTTGCGAATTGCCGCAAGGTTTACACGATGCGGTGCGGAAGCGGAATCTTCATAAAGGAAAATGGGTATGCCCGCTTCATTCCAAATGCGCTCTGCGAGCTGTTTGGAATACTCAACGGTTTCTTCCTTTGTAACGTCCTTCATGGGAATAAGGGGGATAACATCGACCGCACCCATGCGGGGATGTTCGCCCTGATGATGATTCAGGTCAATAAGCTCTGCCGCTTTCTTGGCAAGAGCGGTTGCGGCATTCATAACGCCTTCGGGGCTGCCCATGAAGGTGATAACGCTGCGGTTGTGGCTTGCATCGCTGCTGTAATCAAGCAGTGTTACGCCCGCAGTGTTGCGAACGGTGTCAACACATGCCTCGATGACCTCATGGTTCCTGCCCTCGCTGATATTCGGGACGCATTCAATGATCTTTGCCATTTTAAGAAAACTTCCTTTCGTGTTTTTGCCCCGCAGAAGTATGCGGAGCGGTTGTTTTTTGCGTTTGTTGTTTGTTGTTTCTTTATTTTTGCCGCGTCCGCAGGGCAAAAGCCGTGAGCTCCCGCCGTCTGCGGGCGCAGGCAATGTTGATTTGAAGAATGTATGCAGAACGTATCATACCGTTCCGGCAAATGCCGGTTTAACATTTGTCCTGCACGTTTCCGAAGCTTATTTCAGAGCATCGGCAACAGTTTTTTTCACAAGTTCGTCATCCGCAAAATAGGGGATGGTGATATGAGCCTTGCCCGCCCATTTTTCATTGTATTTAACGGAGGTTTCAACGGAGTGCTCGTTGCGCGCCCAATTGCGCCTTGCAACGCCGCCCATAACGTCCCACATCATTGCGGAGCGAATGATATTATCCACGCGCTCGCTGCCGTCCAGAACAAGGCCGAAACCGCCGTTGATGGATTTGCCGATTCCGACACCGCCGCCGTTGTGCAGTGCACAGAGGCTCATGCCCCTTGCGGCATTGCCCGCGAAGCACTGAACCGCCATATCCGCCATTACATTGCTGCCGTCCTTGATGTTTGCAGTCTCGCGGAAGGGGGAATCCGTACCGCTGACGTCGTGGTGGTCGCGTCCGATCATAACCGGACCGATTTCGCCGCTGCGAACCATTTCGTTGAATTTAAGCGCGATATTCGTTCTGCCTTCGGCATCCTGATAGAGTATGCGCGCCTGTGTGCCGACAACAAGCTTGTTTGCCTTTGCATCACGAATCCAAATATAGTTATCGCGATCCTGAGAGCAGCGGGTCGGATCGATGCAGCTCATTGCCGCTGCATCGGTCTTGTCGAGATCTTCGGGCTTGCCGGACAGGCAGACCCAGCGGAACGGACCGTAGCCGTAGTCAAACAGAACCGGACCCATAATATCCTCAACATAACTCGGGAAGATGAAGCCATCCTTTTCATCAACGCCGTTCTTGGAGATTTCCTGAACGCCGCTGTCGTAAACCGCTTTCATGAAGGAGTTGCCGTAGTCGAAGAAATACGTGCCGCGCTTTGTGAGGGCAACGATTGCATCGAAATGACGGCGCAGCGAAGCATTGACTCGGCGTTCGAACTCGTCACGATCGGAATGCAGCATATGCGTGCGCTCATCAAAGGTCAGACCGACGGGGCAATAACCGCCGTTATAGACGTTGTGGCAGGAAGTCTGGTCGGAAAGCAGATCGATATGGATGTTATGCGCAACGGCATATTCAAGCAAATCGACAATATTTCCGTGATATGCGATCGAAATCGATTTTTTCTCCGCAAGGTACTGTTTTGCTTCCGCAAACACCTCGTCAAGGTTATCGGAAATCGTGTTTACCCAGCCTTGGTCATAACGCGTTTTGATTCTTGAAAGGTCAACTTCCGCAAAAACACCGACTGCGTTTGCGATGTTCGCCGCCTTGGGCTGTGCACCGCTCATGCCGCCGAGACCGGAGGATACAAACAGCTTGCCCGCAAGATCGCCGTGTTCCGCAACGCCGAGATATTTTCTGCCTGCGCCGAGAATTGTGTTGAACGTTCCGTGAACGATGCCCTGCGGTCCGATATACATCCAACCGCCCGCCGTCATCTGTCCGTAGTTGGCAACGCCGAGTTCTTCCGCAATTTCCCAATCCTTAAGGTTGTCGAACATGCCGACCATCAGTGCGTTTGTGATGATAACGCGGGGCGCGGTGGGCTTTGAAGGAAACAGGCCGAGAGGATGACCGGACTCAACAACGAGAGTCTGGTTTTCGGTAAGCTCTTCAAGATATTTTTTGATAAGGCGGTATTGCAGCCAGTTTTGGCAGGGCTGACCTGTTTCGCCGTAGGTAACAAGTTCATAGGGGTAAAGCGCAATCTCGAAATCAAGGTTGTTGTCAATCATGACCTGAAAAGCCTTGCCTTCAATGCATTTGCCCTTGTATTCATCGATGGGTTTGCCGTAAATCCTTCCCTCGGGACGATAGCGATAGGCATAGATTCTGCCGCGGGTTTTGAGTTCTTCCATGAATTCGGGAGCAAGCGTTTCATGGAGTTCCTCGGGAACATAGCGCAGTGCGTTGCGCAGCGCAAGCTCAGCCTGTGCGGGAGTGAGGCGGAAACCTCTGTCCGGTGCGCGGCGATAGCCCTCTTCCATTTTCGGATACTCCGGAAGAGTGTTGTCAAGTTTGATTGTCATTGCTTTTGCAACAAGTTCGTTTTTCATACTGATATTCCCTCCTTCGTTAGGATTGAATTTTTTACTGGTTTTTCGGTATTTTTAATTTAGCTGTAGTCAGTGCTGTCGGTTGTCGGTTTTTGATAACCGGCGCAAATCATTCAAGGGTTCCGCAAACGCTTTCGGCCGCGCGGACGATCTCTTCCGCCTTTACCATTGCATCGAACTTGTTCATCTGTTCGTACATCACGATATCGTCGTGAATGGGTGCAACGCTTTCGCGGATCTTGTTGTAAACAGCCTTTGTTGCGGGAGCGAGCTTATCATCGCCGCGCAGGTAAAGAGCCTGGCTTGCGGCAAACAGCTCAATGCCGATAACCTTCTGTGCATTGTCAAGGATCATGCGCGCCTTGCGTGCGGCAATGGTGCCCATGCTTACATGATCCTCCTGATTTGCAGAGGAAGGAATGGAGTCAACGCTTGCAGGATGCGCCCAAACTTTGTTTTCGGAAACCATGCTTGCGGCCGAATACTGGGTAATCATAAAGCCGGAGTTAAGGCCGCCGTTCTCACTGAGGAATGCGGGCAGACCGGCGCTGAGCTGCGGATTGACAAGGCGTTCAATGCGGCGCTCGGAAATGTTTGCATATTCCGCAAGCGCAATGCCGAGGAAGTCGAATGCAAGAGCCATCGGCTGGCCGTGGAAATTGCCGCCGGAAATTGCTTCGTCGTCATCGGGGAAAATAATGGGATTGTCCGTCACGGCGTTAATCTCGCGGCTGACGGCATTGTAAACGTATTCGATCGCATCGCGGCTCGCTCCGTGAACCTGCGGAGTGCAGCGCAGTGCATATGCATCCTGAACCTTTCCGGGAATGGTATCAAACGCAAGCTTGCTGCCTTCAAGCAGAGTGAGCAGGTTCTTTGCGCTGTTGATCTGTCCCTTGTGGCCGCGAACAGCATGAACCTTGGGATCATAGGCCTTCTTGATGCCGAAAAGTGCTTCCGCAGTCATTGCGCAGGCGATATCCGCAGTCTTTGTGAGCTGAACGGCGTCATATACCGCAAGACAGCCGACGGCAGTCATTATCTGAGTTCCGTTAATGAGTGCAAGGCCTTCCTTGGCCGCAAGTTCGACAGTGGGAATACCGGCAGCCGCCATTGCTTCCCTGCCGCTCATGATTTCGCCCTTGTATTCCGCGCGGCCTTCACCGAGCATAACAAGAACCATGTGGGAAAGGGGCGCAAGGTCTCCGCTTGCGCCGAGGGAGCCCTTTTCGGGAACTATGGGGTGAACACCCGCGTTCAGCATTGAAAGCAGGGTTTCGATTGTGGAAAGACGAATTCCCGAATTGCCGCGGCAAAGTGCGTTGCAGCGCAGCAGCATTGCGGCGCGAACAACTTCCGTCGGCAGAGGATTGCCCATGCCGCAGGAATGGGAAATGATGAGGTTGCGCTGCAAGGCGGCAGTGTCCTCAAGGGGAATGTATTTGTCCGAAAACTTGCCGAAACCGGTTGTTAAGCCATATACAACAGCCTTTTCATCAAGTTTCTTTTCAACATAGGCGCGCGCTTTGTTAACCGCAGCCTTCGCCTCGTCCGAAATCACAACCTGTTCGCCCGTTCTGGCAACAGCAGCAACCTGTTCAACCGTCAAACTCGTGCCGTTGATAATTATCATTTGATAAATCTCCTTTTAGAAGCCGCAGCGCGGCAAATTATTGCAAAGCATTTTGCGGGCGGCAAAAAGTCGTTCAAAAGTTCTCACTTCCTCACACGCATACCAACCCAACAATAATTATATAGATGCAGGCGAAAATAGTCAAGGGTTAAGGGAGAGTATATCAGATTTGGGTATGCGTGCTCCGACCGAACCCCGAAATGCATTTGAAGCATTTCATTCGTGCGGTTTTTTGATTGTTCCACCAAAGTTGTGCATAAAAGATATGACCGTTCAAACACGGGACGAATCCGTGAACGGATTTATGGTCGGCACTTATTTTTCCTGCGAAGTTTGTGCGGGGAAAAGTGCCGTTGACTGCATAGTTTTCAGTCCGACCGAACTTGATGAAAACGACATTGAAAACTTTGAAACGGTCGGGTTCTCGTTTCATATTTTCAAAACGGCTGACCGGAACACAATTGACGACAGCAAGCCCGTCGTGTTGAATTTCAACTGATAGTCTCGGCATATCGACAAAAAAACAGGACTGCCGCAAACATTAAATTCCGTCTGCGGCAGTCCCGTTTGTTCTGTCATCGTCTTGTTTTTTACTGTGCGTTTTCTTCCCCGGGAACAAGATCAATCACTGCAATTTCCGGCAGGTTGTTCACCCGTGGTATTATGCCGTGTCCCGCCATTCCGGCGGTGATGATCATCTGCATATTGTCGCCCAATCGGAAGCTTCCGCTGTCGTATTTCGGGAACCATCCCTGCATCGACTTTATACCTTGAGTTCGATTATTATATAAAGTACTTTGCGCTTATGTTCTGTAAATGTCGTATATCGCTTTGCACCATGTTTCAATCGGGAGTGTTTCACGAATAATTTTTGCATTCTCTACTGCTTTTTTTTCATCAAATTCTTTCAAACATCTCTCAACCGCCCGTGCGCAAGCTACACTGCTGTTACTTTCGAAGAACCATATATTTTCATACTTTTTACTCCATTGAACTCCTTGAATGTCACTGGAAACGACCGCCGTCCCCACAGCAAGTGCTTCCATGATAGTATAAGCAAATGTTTCGGAACGTGCTGCTGACAGCATTATATCAGCTGCCATATGGTAATTGTACACGTCAGAAGTGCTTTTAAGCCATAAAATCTGTTGCGGGTTGGCACAGTATTCATTAACAAATCTTTCGTTTTCAGCATTTTTTGTAACCTGAATGCATAATTTACAACGTTTACGAACTTCATACGGTAAAAATGTCAGCATTTCGCACGCTATATCTAGTCCCTTACGTATTTTATCCCATCCGAAAAACAAAATTGCTATTTCGTTCGGCATAATTCCTAATTGTTTTCTTAGATTATCCCGTTGAATATCATATTTCGTTCCGTCAGGAATGTAATCTGGCGCAAGATGGTTTATGAGAACGTATCCATGCTTAGTTCTTATATGCGGTGAAACAGCTATTGTTGTAACAAGCTGATCTCTCGCGAACGCTTTCAAACGCTGCATTATAGTCAGCTTTTGTTTTTTACCCAACGTAAAATCATCATGAAGATGCCATACAACCTTAACCTTTGGGAAAAGTAGCTTTACGAGAAGCGTTGACCTGTCGAAAGGTTCAAAATGTGTATGGATAGTTGTTATTTTTTCTTTGTGTATAATTTTGCTCAAAAAGCGAATACCATATCGAAATCCTTTATTCTCATAGAAATAAACTTTTGGGTGTTCGTTCACAATTTGTTTGCACCAATTAAAACCACTGCACTCAGCCGGGAAAGCATAAACAACTTTGTTTTCACCACTGTTTTTTATATATCTTTCGAGCTGGCGTATGGACGGTATAAAGTTGCCCGGGTTAGGTCCTCTGTAATCACACACCATCAGAACGTTCACGTTTTTCATTGCTATCATCCCCCTCTATTTGCTATCCTCTGACACAAGATCAATCACTGCAATTTCCGGCAGGTTGTTCACCCGCGGTATTATGCCGTGTCCCGCCATTCCGGCGGTGATGATCATCTGCATATTGTCGCCCAATCGGAAGCTTCCGCTGTCGTATTTCGGGAACCATCCCTGCATCGGCGCATACAGCCCGCCGACAAACGGCATTCGAATAAGACCGCCGTGAGTGTGTCCGCTCAGAACAAGGTCGATATTCCACATGCTGTACGCACCGTTGAAAATAAAAGTGTCCGGCATATGTGCAAGGCAGACTTTCGGCAAGTCGGTATTTTCAAATTCTTTCAAGAATTTGTATTCCGGCGATGCGGCAAACTCCTCTTCCGTGCGGCCGAACGCAAACCCATGCCCCATTGTGCCGCCGATGCGCAGCGGCTGACCCGCAAGAATAACATCCGCATAACTGTCATTGAACACCGCCGCACCGGATTTCTCAATGCGATCAAGAAGCAGTTCATCTGATGCCATATATCCGAGTTCGTGATTGCCCGGTGAAAAGAATACCGGCGCGATTTTACGCAATGCTTTAACAAAATCAAGAAACTTTTGCACTTCTTCGGCATCCGCATTCCTGTCGATCATATCACCCGCAAGACAAATTGCATCCGGCGACTGCGCTTCAACCTTTGCAAGCAGACGCGCGTTGTCCTTCCCGAATGACTTGCAATGCAGGTCGGAAAGCAGAACCAACCGCACCTTTGATTGAAGTCCGCGCAGCTCAATTTCGTAGTGCTGCACATGAAGACAAACGGCCGATAGCAAAACGGAAAGGGTTAGAGCGAGGATGAAAAGTACAGCCGCGGCGGTTATTATCCTGAAAACTTGCTTTTTTACTTTCATTTGATGCGGAAAATGCGCTTGAGTTTATTTAATGCGCGTTTAATAAAACGATCGATTTGCCCGCATGTTTCCGCAGCTCTGTACTGCATTGAATTCAGCAGAAGTTCCGTTCGGCTGCCGCCGTTTTCAAGCGTGCGCAAATCCGCAATTTGCTTACGGTAAAGCGGCGTTATTGTAAATCGCGTTCCCCAATGGAGCAAATCTGTTCTGATTTCAGTGTTTTTTACCGCTGCTACTCCATCAGTTATGCTCAACCGCATTTGTCCGACATATTCCCAGTAACAGAGGATTCCGCGCAAATCATGCGGAATCGGCTTGCAATCATTCAACGCCATGCTCAAAGCTATAAGCGGCTCGTCTCCGGGAGTTGCAAAATTGCCTTTGAAGCTATACTCTTTGTAACGCGGCGCCAACGCTTTTGCCGTTTCAGCAACCGCGTCGCACCGTTTTGATTTGCGCACATAATAAACCCCGCCGTGCAAACCGACAACATAAGATACTTTCTGCTTCAATTCCCCAAGGTTTTCGTATTCGAACCAGCCTGTTTTATCGTTAAGAGGCAAAACGCGACCGAAACACGAGAAATCATCCGCATCCTTAAACATATCAAAAAGCTTATTTAAATCCCCGTATGCAATACAATCTGCATCAATGAAAATATTCACATCATACGGCAAACTTTCAAGCATACTCAGTTTATCCAGATAATTGCAGTGTGCATTCTCCAAGAGCATCACGTCATCGAATTTCGCCGTATATTCATTCTCTCTGTCAGCGAGTATCGCAAACGGAAGCGGCGGCTTTGAAAAGTACCGGTAGGATTGGAGAAGGTTTGCCGCCATCTTATAGTATTTTTCATCTCCCGTGGCGATCGTCAGGAAACCGTGAGACATAATTATCTACCTTTTATGTTTAAGATTTGTTTCAATTTATAAAAGTATGAATACGGCTTCACCATTTTGGGGTGAACAAGCGATAAATACCACATATACAGGTCATAACTCGAATTTCGTCTAATATTTTCAAGAGCACCCCACAAACTCATGCGATACTCTTTCGGTATAGCCGGATGACTGCATTTACTGTAGCCCCTAACAATGATTTTCGACTGTATCATTTTTTTGAATTTTCCTGCAAGAAGAACCAGTTCCTCATCCTTCTGTTCTCTGAAAAAATCAATACATCCGTCAACGGCTTTTACTCCGTCAAAACACATATTCCGTGCCAAAGTATCCATAATGCTGCCTTTTCGTTGTCTGTAACAATACATTTTATTATCAATAATTGATACCATTTTTGCTCTGTACAGCAGTTTCGGCGTAGTTCCGTCATCCTCATGTATCATGCCAACCGGATACCGAATATCTGTAAAGAGTTCCGATTTGTAGAGTTTTCCCCATGCCATTACAGGAACTCCTCCATCCATTCTATATATGCTCAAGCATGCATCTCTGCCGCTGATTGTTTTTGTTGATATATCGTTCATCTGACTTTTATCTTCTGTTTCTTCACCATCAAGGAAAGTGTTCATTCCGCAGATTGCGATGTCTGATCCGCTTTCTGCAATACAGTCATGCATTTTTTCGAGCATATTCTCCGTGATGAAATCATCGCTGTCAACAAACATGATATATTCTCCTTTTGCATCATCTATTCCCGCATTCCTTGCCGCAGATAAACCGCTGTTCTCCTGATGAATAACGTGTACACGTGAATCCTGCTTTGCATATTCATCACAGATTTTCCCGCAATTATCCGGAGATCCGTCATCCACAAGTATTAATTCAAAGTCTCTGTAAGTTTGTGCAAGTATGCTGTCCACGCAATGATTAATGTACGGTTCGACTTTATATACCGGGACGATTACTGATATTGTTCGCATATATTTCCTCATTCATATGATTTTATTTTTCCATTTAAGAATACAATTCATCTGCATATTCGTATCAGCTTATTTCTAATACGCATGGCTGTATACTTTCCGTTTATCAAGAACCTTATTGTACTTAATTCAATCCTCGCAGAGTTCTCGCCCCACAATTTAAACAAGTGGTTCTTGTACAGTTTCATTTTTTTTAATTGTTCAAAGAAGAACTCTTGGTTCGCTACCTCAAGCAATATTTTGTTACGGATGTTTCTAATATCAATGTTCTGATCTTTTTGGATTAATAGTATCTCGTTTCGGACAATAAGGTAATGAAACAGAGGGAAGTATTGCAACGCCCACGAACAGCCGTTGCTGCTCAAGTGAAGAAATAATTGCTCAGTCATATATGCAATTTGTTTCAAATAGCTTTTCCCGTTGCGATTCGCCATAATCGATCCCTGGTGAACAACATAGTTGTATGGGGTGTCGTCCGTACACAAGATGCATTTTGCGTACAAGCAATAGTACGTACAAAAAAGCTGGTCTTCAGCAATAATTTCTCGGTTGCCGAGAAAACGAAGTTTGTTATTTTCAATGACATCTCGCCTGAAAATTTTATTCGTTACTTCCCATGTTATTCTGTGCTGCAACAGTTTATTCGCAATAAATTCACATCTTTCCTTTTCTGTGTTCAATTTAAAACATTCCGTTTGGTATCGAAGAGTTCCCAATTCATTATCATCGTCATCTACAGAATTATAACCAAAGCACACGCAATCGACTTCATCTGTAAATTGCGTAATTATTCGCTCAAAGAAATCCTTCTCAACATAATCATCGCCATCGATAAAGCTGATATATTCTCCTTTTGCCAAACTTATCCCCGCGTTCCTCGCTGCAGACACACCTTTGTTCTCTTGATGAATAACGTGTACACGTGAATCCTGCTTTGCATATTCATCACAAATTGTCCCGCACATGTCAGGAGATCCGTCATCCACAAGTATTAATTCAAAGTCTCTGTAAGTTTGCGCAAGTATGCTTTCTATACATTTGGAAATATATTGTTCTACATTGTATATTGGAACAATTATGCTAACCATTTAATTCACTCCTTTCCGGTTTAGTCTCCGGTGAAGGCAGCTGAACAAATCCCCATCGCTGCCCATCCCATTCGGCTATGCACCGTTCATCCGGCGGCACAATCGAAAACTGCAATCCGGGAACGCAGTCAATATTGCGGTAGTTTCCATATTCGTTATATGTAAAAAATGTGTAGTACGTCTTATATACTCCTTCCACTAAATTGCTAACATCATAACTTGCCGAAAAGGATTGAACCCTATCCGAGCATTTAATCGGGATATTCTCCGAAACAGCAGTTGCTACAGCAGTTCCGTCAAGCATACGCACTTCGAACCTGAGTCCAACCGTTTCCAAAGCTTTGCTGTACCGCACGTTGTATTCAATTTTTATTTTTTCTTCCCGATAGAATGAATTCACGTCCTTATTTATAAACTTGGCAGAGCATAGACGCAGATTGTCCGCCTGAATCCAGTTGGGTCTGATATACGGTACATAATCGGCTTCCACCGATTCATCCCTGCTCAAATCCATATAGATTCCTATCGCCTTTTCCACGTCCCCGTCAAAAATCAGCTTTCCGTGGTCAAGCACGATGCATCTTGTACAAAGCTGGCGAATCGTATTCATATTATGGCTGACATAGAGCACGGTACGGCCTTCCGTATTTGCTGCATCGCCCATTTTGCCGAGGCATTTTTTCTGGAACTTCATATCGCCGACGGCGAGAACCTCGTCCATAACCATGATTTCGCTGTCCAGATGCGCAGCAACGGCAAACGCAAGTTTAACGTACATGCCGCTTGAATAACGTTTCACGGGAGTATCTATGAACTTTTCCATCTCGGCAAATTCGACTATCTGATCGAATTTTCTGTCTATCTCCGCTTTCGTCATGCCGAGAATTGCACCGTTCATATAGACATTTTCCCGCCCTGTCAGCTCGGGATGAAAACCCGTGCCGACTTCCAGCATGGAAGCGATCCTGCCGTTATAACTTATTGTACCCTTTGTCGGCGCGGTTACACGCGAAAGCAGCTTCAGCAGCGTGGACTTGCCTGCGCCGTTATGCCCGATTATGCCGAGGGCTTCACCCTTTTTCACCTCAAAAGACACATCATCCAGCGCGAGGAATCTTTCGCCCATGCGTTTTGACGAGTCGGAGCCGATCTTGCTGTTCGGGTCCTCCCGGCCTTTTATACGCGCCATTAAGCTTTGCAGATCACCGCGCAATGTGCCGCCGCCGATTGCACCGAGGCGGTATTCCTTTGAAACATGTTCTATTCTGATTGCAATTTCGTCCATTTTTTCTTTCCTCAGACGGTATCCATAAAAGTCTTTTCCACCCTGCTGAACAGCACAATGCCGATGAAGAGCAGGGCAAGAGTTATCCCCCAGCCGATGAAATAGTACTTCCATTCGATTGCGCCCGTTCCGAGATATGCATAGCGGAACAGATTTACAATCGGCGAGATCGGGTTGCACATATACAGCGCATGCCACTTCCCGCCGGGGGCAAAAGCGGTAAAACGGAACATGTCGTATGCAATCGGGGAAGCGTACATCCAAAGCTGCGTGCCGAACCCGACAAGCATCGCAAGGTCGCGGTACTTTGTTGTGAGCGCGGAAATAATGATACCGCAGCCGAGGCTGAGCATTGCCAATTGCAGCACGATAAGCGGAGTCATCAGCATCCACAGGTTAGGCTGCACCCCTTGTTTTGCTGCTGCATAATAAACGAGAAAGATAATCAAAAACACATATTGAATCGCAAGGCTGATAAGCTCCGAAAAGACCGTTGAAATCGGCATTACAAGCCGGGGAAAATACACCTTTCCCATTGTTGCGCTGTTGGCAACAAAGGTATTCGCCGTTTGTGTGAGGCAGTTTGAAAAATACGTCCACAGTACCGTTCCCGACAGATAGAATACGAACGACGGCACACCGTCGGGCGCCAACCCCGCAATATTTCCGAACACAAGCGTGAAAACAACCGTTGTCAAAAGCGGCTGAATTATCGCCCATGCAGGCCCGAGAACGGTCTGCTTGTATTTGGACACAAAATTACGCTTGACAAAGAGGAAAATCAAGTCGCGATACGCGAACACCTCTTTTAAGTGCAGGTCAAACCAGCCGCTTTTGGGCTTTATGACCGTGGTGAAATGTTGTTCGTTCATTAGTACTCCTTTGAATTATAACAATGAATAAAGCTGGTTCAAAATTGCGGAATTATCGCGTTCGAAATCGTGATTTTGCAATTCCGCCTGTATGCTCTCTCTCAATTTCGGCGCGTTGTAAAGCCGTATTACCGCTGCGGCAATTGAATCCGCATCTGATTCGCAAAGCAGACCGGTTTCGCCGTCCGAAATCAATTCTGCACTTCCATCCGTCCTCGTTGATAAAACGGGTACTGCCAATACTTGCGCCTCACGAATCGTCAAACCAAAAGCCTCAAACCGGCTGGGCTGCACATAAAGGTCTGCGCAGCGGATATACGGGTAGGGATTCGACTGCATTCCGAGCAGTGAAACACAGTCTTCCAATCCGAGCCGCATTATCTGCTCCCTGAGGGCGGACTCCTCCGGCCCTCCGCCGACTATGTACCAGTGAAATCCTGTGAACCCGTCAGCAACAAGTTTTGCGCAGGCATCAACAGCAATATCCATGCCTTTGGCATGCGACAGCCTCCCGCAGGAAACGATATTGAAGCAATCCGCAGAAAATTTCACTGTCGGGATGTCAAGTCCCTTCTCCCGCACGCCGTCGATATCGATTATGTTGTTGACCGAAATAATCTTATCAGCATATTTCGAACGATATGTGCGCAGTTTTTCCGCCAATGCAGGCGAAACCGCAATTACCTTGTCTGCCTTTCTGTATCCGTATGCATCGTGATACTCCCGCCGCATTGCACCGTGATGATAAAACATCAGAAACCTATCCGCCGAGACGGCACGGACAGCCGTTTCGGCAGCGCGATCGCTGTATATGACCGCCGTATCAAAATGTTCGCCTTTGAGCTGCTTTTTCACGTACAACGCATAGCATCTTGCCTCCGCGGCGCGAAAAACGACGCGAAGCGCGGACCATATGAAACGGCGGAATTTCGCTGCATTCTGCGGTTCCTCCATGATATTGTACAAACGCTTGCAGCCGTACCCCTTTGGGAACGTCACTTTGTGTTGTCTGTCGGAAACTATCAGGCGGCACTGCGGCGTTATTCTGTCCGCAACGTCCAAGCTGTCCCTCAAAACAAGACAGGTCACGTCAAATCTGTTGTAATCAAGGCGATTAAGCAAATTCACCAATGCCGTTTCAATCCCGCCGATCCACAGGGCTTCGGTTATAAAAATCAGCTTCTTTTTCACTTTTCAAACCCGCTCTTGTTCGGCAAAATGCTCTCGAATGCCTTTTGCAGCCGCAAAGCCAAATTGTCGAAATCCACGGCCTTTTCGGGATCGTTTACGCAAAGCATATCATGACTTTGTTCGCAAATTATTCTGCACAGGTTGTCAATGGTGCTTTCATCGGCACAGGAAACAAAATTATCCGTGTTGAACGGCGCGAAATTCCCGCTTGCTATCTGCCACCACAGGCAGACCCATTGGTTCACATCATCGGCGCAGCGAAAACGGTGAAGAGTCGTGCGTTTCAGCAATTCCGGTTCGGCATTCCAAACGGCCTCAAAAGTACTTTTGGTGTATGCGGCGGGAGCGTGAAGGTTTTTAAACCCTGTAAAATAATCCGGGAACAGTTTTTCAACAGCTTTGGTACGAATGTTGTCCTGCCAACGATAAACGCGGTTCACGTACTTTTTCCCGAATTCTTTCACCTGCTTACGCTTGTTGAAATGCGCATTTACAACACCGAGATCGTTAACCGCCGCATGCTGCCAGATTCCGATTTCACCGATAAGCCCTATCGGATGCTCTTCCCCGCAGGTGCAAGGTTGTCCGTCGCGAAAAAAAGCCGTTTCGGGCATCGGACGAATAGGAAACATATCGTCATTAAAATAAACAAAATGCTCCGCAAGCCCCGGAATACGATGAATATTCATTTCAATTGCATGGGAGCTGAATGTCGGCAAAGCAGCCTTCGGGAGGAAATCCGAATGCGAGACATGACTCAATTTCGGATGATCCAAATTCAGGAATTCGGGAACATGCCCGCAGGTAACAAAATGAATTTTGTGCACCCACGGCGTAAATTTCTCAATGGCGCGGAACCAATAGGGCATAAGCCCCCAATCCCGAAAACGATTGACGGAGTTGCTGTCGTCCGTCACCGCTCCCTGATATTTAGCCTTTTCCGCCCGCCACTCCGGGTCGTTCCCGTCCACCCAGAGAACAACAAAATCAATGTCCATGTTCACACCTCATGTGATCTTTTTTCCCACAAACGGGATTTTTCGGATAAGCCAAATCAATGCAAGGCTGAGTGCATAAAGGCAGGCCACCCTCAACAATGATGTTATGAACGGAAGTGACTTTATAACCGGAGTCGGAACAAATTCATTCAATATTGCATGAATGCAGTACACACCGAATCCGCATTCAGTAAACACGGCAAAAACCTTGCGCGTTCTTTCGCTGTAATGTATCTTTGACATTTTCATAACAAAAAATGCATAAATCGCCGCTGAATACAGTATAACATTCGGTTTCATGTATTGTTTTACGAAGTCTGTTTTTCGCAGTTCTTCGCTTATAAAGCACTCCGCTGCAATTGTTGCAATCAGCATCAGTATGCCGATAACATATATTGCAGTCTCTGTTTTTTTGCTCATATTGTCCTTTTTGCTGTATAAAAAGTACCCCAGCATAAAGTATCCCATATACCCGGTTACAGCTCTTAATCCTGTTCTCTCAATAAAATCCGAAATCATCCCGCCGATTTTCGGAACATAGATAAGATACTGCGTCACAACGTTCACGGCAGCAAACATAATCAGAAAGTACGCAAGTGTTTTTCCATCCGCTGCTGCCTTTCTCAGAATCGGGGTCAATAAGTATAAGCCTGCCAACGAATAGAGAAACCAGAGATGATACGGACCGTGGATAAACTCTGCAATAACACCGAAAGTGCTCAAATGGCTGTAGCTCCCGGAAATTAACCCGTATGCCGTATATACGCCTGACCAAACAAGGAAGGGAACAATAATATGCGGAAGGTACACAGTGAGTATTTTTTTTGTGCTTACATCCCTTTCGGGATCAAGGAAAAACCTTCCGGAAATCATGAAAAAAACAGGAACACACCATACAATGGCGGCATGCATTCCCCTGTACATATATTTTATCATTAAATTATCTGTCAGTGGATTCAAACCGCCGTGGATCATTATCACCGCCAACGTTGCCAGCAACCGCAGGATATCCAATTCAGTTTGACGTTTGTTTTCAGCCATTTGATTTTTCCTTTCTTTTCTTCCCTACAAGCATTGGGCAAAATCGGTTAATCGCAAAAATCAGAACGGCTTCAACGGCGGCAATCAAAAGAAAACTTCCGACAACCCAAAGCGGACTGCTTCCGATTTTCACGGTATAAAGTACAAGTTGGTGCGTGCCCATTATTGTTAAAGCATTCTGCCCGATACAGCCGACCCATTTCCACGGAATTAACCGAGCAATCCCCATAACAAAGTACGTTCCGCAAATTCCGCTTACAAGATAAAGCACGGGATTATCCAGTTTGCCGCTGAAAAAGCTGTTGTTTATTGACAGTTTTAAATACATTGCCGCCGCTGCGGCAGTGAGTGCAAAAGCAACGCAGATTTTCCATGTTTTAAATTCGGTCAGCGGTTTATTCAGCAGATTGCCCGCCAGCATAAACACAAAGCCGAGTGCACCGCGGAAGATCAATGTCGGAACATGTCCTGCCGGCATAAACCGAAGTGCGATGAAGAGCAAACCGCCGCCGATTCCCCACGCAAGTTTTTTGGGGAAACGTATATATAAACAGTACAGCGCACACGCCGCAAACATTGCCGGCAAAAACCAGTCCGCGCCGATGTTGCAGCGGAAAGTCAGCATCAACCGCAGCCCTTCCGCAATCGATACGGAACGAAGCACAAAATGCTTATACAGAATCGCAACGCACTCAAAAGACAGATACGGAACAAGCAAGGTTTTCGCCTTATGCAAAAAATAACTGCCGACGGATCTCCCCCGCCATTTATCGCCGTCCGTAAGCATTCCCGACAGAATGAAGAATGCCGGCATATGAAACGAATCCAAAAACTGCTGCACCAAAACATACGGTACAATATCGTATTTCGGGTTTGCGTAATTCAGAATATGCCCCAAAACAACCAAAGCAATTAAAATCGCACGAGTGTTGTCAATATAGGAAATTCTTTTAGTCATGTTTTCTGTCCGCCCTGTCTTTTCGAAAAAAGCTGCTGCTTTTCACCGCCACTGCAAGTTTGTGCCGAATTTGAACCAATCTGCTGCACAGATAAATATTTAACGGATGCGGCTGTTTTAAGCGGCAGTATTTTCCCCTGTTATGCTGCGCAACCAGACTGCGGATTTCGGAAAACGAAGCATAGTACATCCTCTGTTTCAAAAGCATGCTGTACAAGTTTTCCACGTGTTCACAGGGAATTCCGAGAGTCTTAAGGCCTTGCTCAAACGGCTGCATGTACTCCGCAAGATTCTCAATCCTTTGCAGTCTCCTGTATGCACTTCTCTCGTCCTCCGCCTGTCTGTATCTGTAGATCGGCTTTCTTAAGGAATAAATTTCTTTACAGAACGGCAGCAGCTCAAGCACGAACAGATAATCCTCCATAAGGAACATGTCCTCGCGAAAACGTGTTCCGCACTTTTTCAGTAAATCGCTGCGAAGCAATTTGTTGCAAGCGGTTGTTAATGAGTTACTATTATAATATTCGGCGAATGTTTGTTTTAATTCTCCCAGTGTCACAGAACCTTCCGACGGAGGATTAAGGGTTTCCCGCAGATACATCTTCCCGTTGTTATAATAATCAAAACTCATGCCGAACAATAACATATCCGGCTTTTTAAGCAAAGCTGTTTTCAAAACACCGCGAAGCGAATCTTCGTCCACCGTGTCATCAGAATCCACAAACCAAATATACTCCCCGCATGCTTCGTCAATCCCGCGGTTTCGTGCCGCAGACACACCCTTATTGGACTGATGAACGCATCTGATTCCCTCATATTTTCCGCAAAGCCTGTCGCACAATTCCGCCGTGCCGTCGTTCGAGCCGTCATCAATGAGCAGGATCTCATAATCCGATAATCCGCAGACCCGAATGCTGTTCACCGTGGCTTCCAGCGTTTTAACGCAGTTATAGCAAGGGATAATAACGCTGAATATCATCGTTTTACCTCCCAGCAAAAACGATAGTTCAGATAATTATCCGCTTCGTTTTGAATTGTTGCATTCAGGTTCGTAACGAAGTAATATGTACATGCCAAAAGCACAACACATAAAAGTGCGGCAGCCCGCTGCTGCCCCGAGAGGGTCAGCCGTCGAATTTTACCCAATTCCGTATCCTTTTCCGGATAGAACATCATCGGCAGATACAGGATCAGAAGCTGAAAATAATAATCCGTAAGGCGCGTAAAGACATTATCAAACCCGGAAAACATCTGCAAAACGGCTGCAACTATCATGAGATTGAGCAGCTTTGTAAAATTCTTTCCGGAGAAACCGCGCAGCACGATTCCGGCAATAACGAGTGCCACAATTATAAAAAAGCGGCCGCCCACGCGGGTATTAACCATAAAGTCCGTTTCATCGTAATAGAAATTACTGATAAACATGACTATTTGATTTCTGAATACGAATATCAAAGCCGCACAAATCGCATAAAGTATGAGTTTTTTTGTATTCAGTCGGCTTTTGGCAATCCAGTACGCCGGAAGAAATATCAACGCCGGAACATGGACACATCCGGCCAATGCGGTCCAAAGAAGGAATTTCTTCGGATTCTCCTCCATAATGCCGATAAAAGCAAACATTAATAAGCCCATTGCCAATGCTTGTTTAATTGCACTGAACCCGAACACATAAAAGCCAAAACAATTCCAAAGCAGATAGCTGAGCCAAGGTGCAGGCGAATAACGAAATACAATGACTGCAACCGCGGCCTCCGTCACAATTGCGATAAAGATAAGAAATACCTGAAAATCGCCGTCGGATACTGTCGAAAACAGTTTTTGGAGCCAGAAAAATCCGAAATTCCTGCCTCCGTTGAAAACTTCGGCGCTGAACCAACCCGGTTCGATTATGTCATAATACCCCCATGCATATTTGCGCAAATCGCCTGTAAGGTACATATACCGCCAGCCGCAGATGAATGTATGCAGAATCGCCATAAGTGCGATATAGATTTTTTTCTTATTGCCGTGCTGCGGAATCAAAAAGCCGAAACCCAGTACCGCCGCAACAACATAGTAATAGACTTTTACGCCCATTTACTCTCCCCGTTTCTTTCGCAGTTCCGCTTCAAAAAAAGCTTCCGTCTCCCCCGCCAGTCTCTCGCATTTAAAGTCTTTCCCGCGCAGCTTAGCCTGCCCCGCGTAATACTCCAGCAGTCCCGGTTCGGTCAACATTCGTTTGACGCCTTCATAAAATGCTTCGTCATCGTTTGCGGTAATTAAGCCGTATTCGCTGTCGCCGAGGATCTCACGCATGCCGGAAACGTCGGTGGTGACAATAGGCTTCCCAATAATCAAGCCTTCAGTAATGAATGTACTGAAACCCTCATAATTTGAAGAGCATACCAGGAGATCTGCATTTTTCATAAATGGGTACGGATTTGCACTGAACCCCCATAAATACACGAACTCTTGCAACCCATTCTCACATACAAAGTGTTCTAAGTCTCCGCGATCAGGTCCATCACCAAGTACCCACAAATCGAAAAGTATTCCCTCATCGATCAACCGTTTGCAAGTACGTAGTAACCGCATGTGGTTTTTGGGTGGATAAAGGGTTCCAACTGTTAGAAGAGTTAGTCTGATCTTATGTACGTTGTTAGGTAATTGTATTTCTGCCTTCTTCAAAATTTCTTGATCGTCTATAGTGTTATACATAACGTCGGTATCAAATGAGCTTCCATACATTGACTGAACTACTTTTTGAATGTCTTTTGAAACGCAGATGACCCTGTCAAACGTGTTATAACAAGGCCGTGTTTTTAGTGCATACTTGTGCGGGTTTTTAGACATCTTTTCAAGATCGCAGTGAATCCACGCGCACTTTAATGCTCCTGAATTATTAGACGCAGCTATAATCTTTGTAGATAAAGACTCCAAATATGCACACTCAATGTCATATTGGCCTCGAATATGCAGCTTATAAACAAGTCCAACCGCACTTTCTATCCTCGCAATGAGTTTATTTAACGCAGTGTGTCTCTCATAACAATACCTATAGCGAATTCCAGGCTCCAAACTCTCGGATACACTCTCTTGGAATAGTGTTTGTACCGTGATTAAAAATTTAGATTTATCCATCGCGTTTACCAAGTTCGTCAAAACCTTAGCCGCTCCACCGCCGTTCAACGTTTCAATAAAAAACAGTATTTTAATCACAGTCTACTCCTTTGGCAGAACCATTATTTCGATATTTTAATACTCTCGCAGGGTTTCCACCAACCACAGCATACGGCGGCACATCCGCTGTAATAACGGAGCCGGCTCCTAATACGCTGCCTTTCCCAATATGCACCCCAGGTAAAATTGTTACACGCGCCCCAATCCAAACATCATCTTCAATGATAACGGCTCGGGGCGGAGTAAATCCTTGTTTCCACATCGGCTGCTCCAGTCCATCCATCCTATGATTTGATGTATATATAAAACAATACGGCCCCATCATAACATCTTTCCCAATGACAACATTTGAGGATATCTGAGCGTATGAACCAATACCCGAGTTATCTCCCAGAGAGATTGCAGAACTAAACTGCGCACCCTTTTCAATGTTTACATTCTTGCCACAATTCTCCAGAATCAGTTTTCCGCAAAAAGCCCGCACTCGTTTACTGCCAAAGCTAAACCGAGCATCGGATAAAGGCATATGCTTGGCGATGGAATTGTATAAAATTCTCCCAATTACTTGCTTAACCGTCATTTTAACGCTCCTTGTAAATCATATAAACTTTTTGCATCGCTGTATCTGTATCAAAGCCGGACTGCCGCATTTGTGCGGCATATTTTTCAGACGATTCTCGTTTCGCACCGCAAATCGCATCCACCCATGCCTATTGCTCGTTCAGCGGCAGAGTTTGGAGCAGGTCTGTCAGAAAAACGTCCTCCGGCACCCGATCGGAAATCACACAAGGAAGCCCATTGGATTGCACCTCGATGATGGACAACGGCATTCCTTCATAAAGCGATGGGAAAGCGAAAACGTCCATCGCGTTCAAGTAGTCCGGCACGTTGCGGACATTTCCTGTCATGCGGACATAGTTTTCCAAGTGCAGTTCTCGGATTTTTCGTTCCAACATTGGACGATCCTCCCCCTCGCCAAGCAGCAGCAAGTATGAATTTGCTCGCTTTTTCAGAATCTCAGGCATCAAATTCAGCAAGAACACCTGATTCTTGACTGTTGCAAGATGCCCGGCATGTCCAATGACAAATTTATCCTGCAAACCAAGCTTTGTTCTGCATTCATGTCGTTTTTCCGTATCGAACGAAAAACTCTGTGTGTCAATGCCGTTCAGAATAAGCGTTCCTTTGCTTTTGAAAAAATGCTCGCCGTAAAGCCTCGCACCTGCTTTCATACCGCAAGCTGCAAAAGTGTTGGCACATGTCCGAATCAAAAACCGCATTGCTGCTTCATATATGCGCACCTTTAAGCTGCGCTTTTCCGTCAGTGCCGAGTGTGCATGGGAAATCCGCACAGGTACACCGCAGAGTTTGCCCGCCAACATAGCCCAACCGATATTGAACATCGTGTGCGCGTGAATCACATCGTAACGGTATGTATTAATCAGCACTTTCAGATTTTTCATATAAGCATGATACCCGTCCGACGGCTGCGGCAAATGGAATACTTTGCACCCCTTCGCTTGCAGCTCCGGCTCATACGCGCCGATTTCATCGCCGAACACAACGTAATGAACCTCGTATCTCTGCGGATCTGCATGGAAGCCGATATCCGCCGCAACCTTCTCGGCTCCGCCGATTTTCAACTTTGCAGCAATAACAAGGATCGTTCGCATTGTATTCCTCTAACTATCTCTATAAGTATCTTCTCTTCCATATCCAATACAAAAGCCAACCGAACGGTAAACACAGCCACATTAAGATCTTTGCCTGACACTCTTTTGCCATTTCGATCGGTGTTTTGTTTGCAAAAAAACCGTAGCATGTATAAAGCAGTCCGTTTTTAACTCGATTTGATAAATAATTCTTCCTCGCCATATATATATTTGCATGGTACATACCTCCAAGCGGGTTGCGAATCCGTAGTGAACGGCCGGATTTGGTCAGTCCGCCGTCAAGGTATTCGCAAAGGTAAATCACATGGTTGATGTATACGCATTTACAGTCGTGGCTGACACGGCCCCAGAGCGCCCCTTCCGCAAGGAATCGTTCATCTTCAAACACGGGAAACGGATATTTCTTAAACAGTTCTGTACGGATCACTTCGCAGCAATCATTGCTATGAATGCAAGTACGGCGATATCGCATAATGTCCACCGGCTTTCCCCAGTCGTGCACAATGCAGTTCGGGTCATTGACAGTGCTTCCCTTTAAGAAAGTCACTATTCCGACAGCTTCATCGTTTTCCCATTTTCCCCATTCCATCTTTATTGAGGCCACAGCATCCGGTGTCAGTGTATCATCGCTGTCAAGAATCAAAACGTACTTCCCACGAATCAAATCGTGCGCAGCGTTCAGCGCTGTATGCTTACCGCCATTGTTTTTTTTGCGATAGAACACAGGGAAGCTGTCGGTTTGAAAGTTCCGGGTGACCGCCTCCGTATCATCGGTGCTGCCATCATCGATGACAATCCATTCAAAGTCTAAGTCTGTCTGTTGGCATAGAGATGCATAACATGCAGAAAGAAGATTCGCGCGATTATATGTGGGAGTTATTATCGATAAAAAAAGCATATCACACATCCCTTGCCTTTTCCAAATAGAACTGTTCCAGTTTTTTCGCACCGGTTTTAATATCATAACCGGAAGCCTTTACTTCATCACAGCGATCAGTCCTCGGCGTGCTGCGAAGAGTCAGAATATGCTCCGCCCACCGCCGCGTCGTATCCGACAGACTCAATTTTGTCACCAGTCCCGTTGTTACCCTGCATTCATCCGTTACATTATCTGATATTACGCAAGGTAATCCTGCGGCTTGGGCTTCCACAAGCGTAACTGCCAGACCCTCATACAACGATGGAAGCACAAAAACATCCATAGCCTGAAGCAAATCCTGAATATCCGATCGTACACCGGTAAATATCACTTTCCTGTCAAGCCCCATATGTTTCGCTTTTTTCTCAATTGCTGAGCGAAGCTTTCCGTCTCCCACCAACATCAACCGCGCATCCGAATCCATCTGCGCGATATCAGCAAAAATATCCAATAAGAACGTATGATTTTTTTGAGGCATAAACCGTCCCACATGCCCCAGAAGAACGGCGTTTTTTGATATATTGAGTTTTTTTCTCAAAGCCTCGCGCTTTTCCGAATCAAATTTGAATGCAGCAGCATCAACAGCGTTCGCTAATATTTTAAAGGGAGCACCTGAAAACATCCAATTTCCTGCTTTTTGGCTGCATGCCATTAAAGATGTTGCATATTTCGGAATGCTTTTCATATAAAAGATTTTGATTAAGTATTTTAAATTTTTGTCTTGATTTGCATTGTGACTGTGTGCAATTCGCACAGGAACACCGCATTTTTTTGCTTCCTGTAATGCAACCGAACTCAAACAATCCTGATGTACATGAACAATGCGGTATTCAGGATGTTCCAAGAAGAAACTGTCCATTGCGTTTCTGTATGAACGACTCCACGGAACAAGCCGAGGCATGTGATACAACTTGCCGCCGAGCGATTCAATTTCGTCGTCATAAGCCGCTTTTTCCGTCCGATGAGTGAGGAAATCAAATTGCACTACGGAGCGGTCAATATGTCGATAGTAGTTCATGAGCATCGTTTCCAAGCCACCGCGATCCATACTTGTTACAACATGCAGAACGCGAATGGGTTGATTTTTATTTTCCATTTCATACCTCATAAGTCTTGCAGCAGCATACACACTTTTTTCAAAGAATTTTCTTCTTTAAACATCTCCGCTGCCTTCATGTTGTACGCACCCATTTCCTCCCTGAGCCTTTGATTTTCAATCAATTTTTTCAATGCAGCTGCCACCGATTCTGCGTCGTTCCGTACAACAAGTCCGCCTTTGCCGTCCTTAACTAAATCAACGTTGCCGCGAATATTCGAACAGACGATCGCCTTTCCGTCAGCCATCGCTTCCAAAAGCGCGCGCGGCAGCCCCTCTTGGATTGATGTAAATACAAATGCATCTGCCGCACAGCAAAGCTGCGGAATATCCTTTCGATAGCCCAATAACTTCACCTGCTCTTCCAATTCGAGCATTTTTACAGTATTCTTCAGCTGCAGTTCTAACTTGCCGCATCCGCATACAAATAATTTGACATTTGAATTTTGAAGCAGTTTAACCGCTTTAATCATAACATGTTGATTTTTTCTTGGGGTTAACTCACCCACTGTCAACAACAATGTATCATTCGGAGACAATTCAAGTTTCTCCCTCCATTGTTTACGAACGTCATTATTCGGCGCAAAGCAATCGAGATTCACGCCAACGCCCGGGATCTTCTCCGTTCTTTCCGCATGAAAACCTTTCGCGCGCTGATAATCCTCTTCATTGATAGTAATGATCATGTCGCACAGGCGGGAGCAATACTTTTCAACAGGATAATAGAGCAGCCAATTTGTGAGCGGCGCACCTTTATAAAAATGGAATCCGTGCACCATATAAACGACTTTTGTGCCTTTTTTGCGCACAGTTTTTGCTGCAACGCGAGTCATAACGCCCATAACGGGCTCGTTTGTCCAGATCACGTCCCAACTGCGGCCGTTAATGATCTTCTTCAGGTCGCTTAAGCCTTTTCGATTTCGGAGCGAAAACGGATTCCGAACCAAGCGCACAGTATGGACAGGAGCAATGCCCGAAAGCACAGTGCGGAGTTCCTGTAAACGCCCGCCGACTTCGGAACATGCGAGTTCAACGGAAAACCCATGCTCGGAAAGATATTTCACATGCGGCACGAGAAACTGAATCGCCATCAGATCCGTGCAGGTCAACAGCAGCCGCTTCATCCGATTGCCTCCGAAATACGCTTTGCAATACCGTTTGCATCCAATCCGAATTGCATCCGCAGATATTTTTGACTTCCCACAACCGAACAGTAAGTATCATTCAGGCCGATACGCAGCAATCTTGCATGCGCAGGCAGCTCAGAAAGAACTTCCGCAACCGCACTGCCGAATCCACCTAAAATATTGTGTTCTTCAACGACTGCGATAATTTCAAAATCCTTTGCACAGCGCAGTATGGTTTCACGGTCGATAGGTTTAACCGTCGGGAACGAACAAAGCTCCGGGTTAATTCCCTTCTTTGCAAGAATATCCGCCGCACCGACAACCTCATCCAGAATTGCGCCGGTAGAAAAGACGGCGATGCGTTCACCTTTGTGTATTCGAATGGCTTGTCCGATTTTGAAATTTTCAATATCCTTGTGGATACGTTTTTCCCCGCCGCGCCCAAGCCGCAGGTAACATGTTCCCGGGTATTCCGCAATTGCCTTCGTTGCCGCTTCCGCCTCCGCAGGATCTCCCGGACAAAGTACCGCAACATTCGGCAGCGCACGCATCACGGCAATGTCCTCGGTTGCCTGATGACTCATGCCCAATGAGCCGTAAACAAACCCACCGCCGACGCAAACGATTTTTACATTTGCATCATGGTAAGCACAATCATTCCGTATCTGCTCAAGGCAGCGCAATGTCGGAAAATTTCCTATTGAATATGTGAAGACAATTTTTCCCTCTCTGGCTGCTCCTGCTGCGGCAGCGGTCATGTTCTGTTCCGCAATTCCGGCGTTGACGAATTGATCCGGCAGCTGCTCCCAGAAGGGTTTCAGCACGCCGAACCCCAAATCCCCGGTGAAAAGCTCAATATTCGGATTATTTTTTGCAAGTGTAATTAATGTGCGAACAAAGGTATCTCTCATTGCATGTTCTCCCCTCGCGTTCTGCCCGCTCCAAGCAGCCTGTCACATGGTTTTTGTATAAATTGTGCCACTTTGTGAATAAGGAATGCGTAAACAAGAATCAAACCTGTCACAACAATGAAATTAATCGGAAAAGGCAGGTGACTGAACTTTTGAATAATAAGTCCCTGACCCAAATATATTTCCAATGTCAGACCCGCAACAAAAGTTACCGGTTTGCGAATTAAGGCACTTGTTCTTTCAAATACACCTTTCTTCTCTGCTTTCACAAATAAAACAGCAGTGCTTCCAACGAGCAGAACCTGAATTATTGGCAGAATGAATTGGAAGCCGCTGAATTCATGTATCCTTGAAAGAGCAATTTTCCCCGCAAAATATGCGGCTGCCAACACAAAGAAACCTACAATATCCGGCACCGTAATTTTCGATCCGATTCTGTCATAGTGTTCTCTGAAATATGCTCCGACAAGCATTGATGCCAAGAATTGAAACCGACACCAGTGTTCCCCAACATCATCAATGTGATAGCGTGACTTATCACACAAAAACGCATACATCAACAGATATACCGCAAGCACTGCTACCAGAAACCATAACATGGAAATACCCGTCTTTTTTTGTATTACACGCATAATGTAGTATACTAAATATAGGATCATTATAGATGAAATGAAATGGTACCATGTAGGATAAATAAAACAATGTATATAAGCCATGATCCCATCCGCACTCCAAAATTTCACTGCCAGATTTACGACCGCTACTATCCACAACGCCGGATAGACGCGAACGATTCGTTTTGCGTACCATTTTGGAAATGACTTCCCAATGTTATACAAGCAAAAACCCGATAGAAAAAAATAAATGCAATTTCCATAGTGTCCGCCAAATGCCATCGCGGATGCAGGCCAGATATCTGCATAGTGGGAATTTGTTATCAAAATCGCAGCCAAGGCTCTAAGCCAATAGACAAATTGAAACATTAACAGTGTCCTCAAAAAAACCTTCTGATATATGTCGGATGCCATCCGGCAGAAGTTGTGTGATCGACTCCTATATCCGCGCCCGGTTCCGGACGAGCGGGTTTTGCAATGCCGTTCGGCGTGTACGGATCTTTCACGCCGCCGGGCTTAACCGCATACAGTTCGGAAACGGCACAATCATACTCCCAACCGTCATGCGGAAAGCGGTAGTGCCAAAGAACATCGTTTTCCATGAAAGAAACACCCTTTCCTTTTACGGTATTTGCAATCACCGCCGTAGGTTTGTGCGCCGAATTATGCGTATCTCTGAGTGCAGTTTGAAGTGCATCATGATCATGTCCGTCGAGTTCGATAACATTCCACCCAAATGCGCGCCACTTTGCTCCGAGATCCTCAAGTTCCAATGTTTTTTCGCAAGTATCAAGGCTCTGCATGTGATTATGATCAACGATTGCGGTCAGGTTCTCGAGTCTGTAATGGTTGGCAAACAATGCAGCCTCCCATACGGAGCCTTCATCGCATTCCCCGTCTCCCAATACTGCAAAAACTCGGTGAAGCTTGCCATCCTGTTTTGCAGCCAGTGCCATACCCGCCGCAACGGACAACCCATGCCCAAGTGAACCGGTTGAAAACTCCACTCCCGGCAAATGGTGGGACACATGCCCGGACAGCCTGCTTCCGTCTGCATAATGTGTTTTTAGTTCTGCCGTGTCAAAAAAACCGCATTCCGCAAGTGCTGCATATACAGCTGCCCCTGCATGACCTTTGCTCATAATAAAGCGGTCGCGTCCGTCCCATTTGGGATCCTCGGACTTGTACCGCATAATATCCGCATACAACACTGCAATTATATCCGCTGCGGACAGCACCGAACCAATGTGACTCCCTCCGGATAAATGAGTCATTTCAATGCCGTGGCGACGAATCAGCCAGGCAAGACACTCGCTCTTTTTACTCATTTTGACACCTCGTTCAATTCCCGCAGCTCATCCGAATTCAGCGTCCAGCCTACAGCTTCCGCATTTGAAATAATCTGAGCCGGTCTTTTTATGCCTGCAATCACGACAGATCCGGGCATTGAATCAAGAATCCAGCGTATGGCGCAGGCTGAAATCGATTTTCCGCGTTCTGTGGCAATCTTTCTCAAAACCTCTACTGTTTGCATGTTTCGATCCAATTTTTCGCCGTGAAAATTTATATAAATATCACGACTCCGACGGTCATCCGCGCCGAAATCTATGTTTCCTTTTGTATATTTACCCGTAAGAATTCCCTGACCGAGACTGCCCCATGTCATCGGCGTTGTTTTAAGTATATCCTGCGCCGCCAGCAAATCCTGTTCATTCTTTCGACAGGCGAGAGAAAGTTCGTCCTGACAACAGGCAAATCTGCCTGCATAAGGCCGCAGCTCGTTCATTCCGTTTGCATGAATATTGGACAACCCAAAAAAGCGGATTTTTCCTGCTTCTTTCAGCTTATCCAACTCAACCAATACATCTTCAATCGGTGTCTTCCCGTCCCGATAATGAATTGTGTAAACATCGACATAGTCCGTATTCAGTCGGCGAAGACTGCCTTCCAATGCTTTGCGGATGTATTCAGGCGAATTATCGTAGAAAGTTTGTCCGTTCCCTGCACGAACGCCAAACTTCGTTTCAATAACAGCAGCCTTGCGGTGCGTGCCAAGCCCTTTGGCAAGAGTACGCTCTGACTGTCCCAAGCCATATGTATCCGCAGTATCAAAAAAATTCACGCCGACATCCAACGCGGCATGTATTGCAGCAAGGAGCTCATCCTCCCGCACACTACCCCAGCCGTATCCGCCCATCGGACAACCGCCCATGCATAAGCGCGATACTTTCAATGTCGTATTTTCAAGAACTAAATAGTCCATGTCTATTTCTCTCTGTTGCTCTTTCCGACGACACGCATAGCTTTTTTTAAAACAGCAGTCACGGTCTTAAAGAAAAGACTCACATCCGTGCCGAACGATACTTCCTTTGCATATCGTATTCTTAATTTGTTTTTCTTCTCAAGTACATATTTTTCGTACATTTCATCCGCATTTTCCGCACCGACAATTTCATCAAGGCTGATGAACTCAATGGAGCTGAAGTCCGTAATACCCGGCCGCACTTCAAGAATAATTTTTTCCTCGCCCTTATAGGCCTCCGTATAGCGCAAAAGTTCCGGCCGCGGACCGATGAAGCTCATCGACCCCAAAAGGACATTATACACCTGTGGCAGCTCATCAAGCTTCAGCTTGCGGAGAGCTTTCCCGGTTCTTGTTATGCGCGGATCGTTCAACGCCGTTGTGCCGCCCATTTTGTCCGCACCCTTGTACATTGTGCGTAATTTAAAAATTCGGAACGCCTTGCCTTGATACCCGCCGCGCAGCGGGGTGTAGAAAACCGGAAAACCGTCCTCAATTGCAATGAAAATACCTATAATAAAAACGATCGGTGTAACAGCGACTGCAGCAACAAGAGAAAGAATAAAATCAATGATGCGCTTAATGATTCTGTTGTAAAACCCGCAATATCCCGCTTGCGGTCTTTTTTCTTTCAGTTCGGTCGCTCTCTGCTCTTTATGATTCATTTATTTTCTGTCCGTTTTTAATCATCTGAAACGTAATGGATTATCCTCACTTTTCAAGACAAGTGCTGAACACCCTCAGAAATATCCCAAACAGATGTTCATTTAAGTGCTCCCCGTTTCATGCCCTGTTTTTCAAGTGCTGCCTCCATATCGGTTTTCGGGCATGCCTCCGGCACCCACAGCCAACGTGAACTGCGGATGAATCATTCTCATTTCTTCTCTGCGTGCCTATGATCCGCACGCAATGGCGCATCGGGATGGGCAGCAGATATTTACAGCCGAAATTTTTCAAGCGTCACGGATCGCTCCGACCCAATGCAGCGTGATGCATATGCGCATTCAACAAAGTATGCTGTAATGAACTCAAGTGCGGTATGCCTTTTCGGCATCAAAATGCGCAAAATACGACTATTTTGATGATTCATTATACCATGATTGACGGAGAATTGCAAGAGTTTTGACTGAAGGGCGTTTGTAAGAGTGTAACCAATCATTAACACCGAAACACACCGTGCTGCTTTGTGTTCAAAATCATCTGTTGGCGAAAATGTGTATCTGTGGTATTCTTCATGTGGGAAACGTCTTCTGCGAATGTCTTGGGCATTATAACTGCTCATGATCCGCAGGTGTAAGGTATACATTTTGGTTCATTCCTTCAAGGTGAGTATAGTTTTCCACGCTTGTATACCATGACATCCGCTTCGTCCTTGCCGAACAATAGTCGCAAAAGCTGAGTGCGGAACACCAGAATCAATGTCGCCACGATTAGGGAAATGACCATCGAGAATTCAAAAAAAGAACTTATCTCAAGATTGTTGAGCAATAGCATTTCATCAAGTTCGATAGCAAATTGCTCGCGGAATTCGTTCTTTTCGTAAAACGCGTCGATGATTTGCTCAAAGTACGGTTTTGCCCAACAGTCATGAGCGCCAACGGGAACAATATAGACATTTGGTGAAACGATCTGTCGCGCACTTGTGCATGAAAGAACAAAAACGGGATATAAATCGTCTGTCATCGTCGGCATGAACCCAGACTTATTTCTTGTTGTTGAATATCAATCAGGCACTGTGCGAAATCCTCTGATTCACATTGCAAAACAGGTCTGCATAATTGCAGAAAATCTATCAGCATTCTTATTTTCCCCTAATAAAATACAGTTAAACTGTTCTCATTCAAATGTATATTTAATCATCGGCAAATAAAACTCATCAGACAACAACCGCAATTTTTCTGTCAACGTTCTCTTATATCATAAGCCGAACGAATAATTGCAATTACTCGGTTTAAAATTTCAAGGGAGCATATTAAAATGCCGGCAGTTGACTTTTCCTGTTTTGTCGTTTACATCAACTGCCGGTATTGTGTTATTTTAATTCAGTACCACTCGGTTTATGAACATTAGTATTCATCCTCGTACATTGTAATCATTGCAGAGCAGGTTCATAGCCGTCAACAGTTTGTGGCAATAGATAAACGGACCAACAATGATCAATTCACCCAGCACGTTCCATCCCCAGAATGTACCGGCTCCGAATTTGTAGTTGATGCCTCTTCGCGCCAGTTCTGCGCCGATTCTTTTTGAAATCCTATGACTCCAGACAAGAGGAACAATGCCTAATGTCAGCCACGAAAAGATGAAAAAGACCAAGCAGTAGTGCATAGTTTTTTTGCCATCGTATCTGCTTGCGATTGTGTTAATGTCAGAGCTGATATTTGACATCACCACGATGCCGTAAATACCCAAAGTTATTATTGACAAAAGAATATACTTGAGCAAGCTGCGATTTGTTTTTAATTGTCTTGCAGGGCCTGGTGAATTCTGTGTGTCATCAATTTTACATCCGCAGTTTAAGCAAACTGCTGCTCCGTCATTGACTTCTTTTCCGCAATGTTTACAATACTTCATGATTTGTCTCCTCGCTAATCTGCATTTTCTGATTCTGTGATTACCGCTGTCGTACTCAGACCGATGATCCCGCAGACGGCACACAAGTGAGTTAATAGGGAACACCTACTTCCCTTAACAATTGATATTATACATCAAGATGATTTTAAAGTCAATAGGTTGGGATAATATATTCACTTTTATCATTAATTGATTGCACTTGCCATCCAAATTTCTGAATTGCGCCGTTATCAAGGAAAGTGTGCAGAAATTCTCCGCAGCGGATCACTCCTGTGCTGAAACAGCTTAAAAGACTTGTTTCAAACTGTTTTAAGCGGTTTTCGAACATAGAAAAATCCACCGTAATTCGATTAAAATCACGGTGGACATCTGGCAAATAACCCTAACTTTAATAGAATTTCAAGGGGGTGCATTTTCGGCGCAAAAGGGGGTGCAGTAGTTTTCGGAAATGCACCCCCTCTGTGGAAAAATTTCTCATGACTGATCTATTCCTTCAAAAACGTGGCCAGAAGCATCCAGGTTTGTTATCAGAAAATTCGTGACTGCTCCACGAAACTCCGCTTCTGCGCCCTTATTTTTCCAAAATGCCCGGTTTGCGTCCTCGATTTTCGGCTGCATCTGCTCGATCTGGTTATCGTCCAACGGAAAACGGACATCACCAAAATCGTCATTCATAATTTTGAGAAGCAAATCGTGATACTTATGTGCGCCGATTGTTTGTAAAGCGGCTATGATTTCAAAAAGATGTTCTGAAGCAAGGATCTCCTGCAAATCGTCCATGGCGGACATCCAAAACTCCACGCTAAGGGCGAGCAGCCTTTCACTCTGAGACATAGATTGCTGCAGTTCAAAGAGCTTTTCCCAGTGGAAAGACGGCAGTTGCTCCAAGACGTTACCTTTCTCCATGTAAAACTCGTTGTATGATTCCGTGCGCCACCCTCCGGCTCGCTTTATTACAACGCTATATTCGGATAGCCCATTATCATATATCACAGCGTTTCGCGAAAACAGAATATCATCCTCAATATAATAAACGCCTGCTTTGGGAACGTTTGCATCCAGTGATTTTCCGTTGCGTATTGTTCCGATGTACTGACCGTTAATGTACATTCGATACGGCAAAAGAGCTCCCGCAAATGCGGATTTCCGATGAATATGGAATCGCACCTCACGCATGAAATCGCACTCCTGTATGTGGATTCAATTATTTACATTGTTTAAAAAGTCCACCGTAATTCTATCAAAATTACGGTGGACATCTGGCGGAGAAGGAGGGATTTGAACCCTCGCGCCCCTTCGCAGAGCCTACTCCCTTAGCAGGGGAGCCCCTTACAGCCACTTGGGTACTTCTCCAACTTAATATACTGTTAAAAAACTGGCGGAGAGAGAGGGATTCGAACCCCCGGTGCCTTGCGGCATCACTGGTTTTCAAGACCAGCTCCATAAACCACTCGGACATCTCTCCTCGTTCGCAACGATACGATTATAACAGAACTTCTGCCGCTTGTCAACAGCAGAAACGGCAGAAGTGGATATATATAATTTTTCTTTCGTTGCCGTGCTCATCGCCGTCATGCTCCCCCCGCACCGACATGCATCGACGCGGCAGAAAAAGCAGCTTCGGACGATTAAACAGTTGCCTCAAGTGAATGAGCCGTTTTTAAACACTCCGAGCGGCAGACAGGGGTATTCGGGCTTTATTGTCAGGTATTCAGATGAAATCAAGTTTACGCTGTTATAATCGAACCTGTCCAAACACAGCAAACCCGCATTATCCGTTCGGAGCATGTAATCGGTCTTACCCCTATCCTCAATTACATAAATCTTACCGTTTGCATAATCACAGATAATAACACGGCTGTCAACAATTCCGGAGCCGATGTTGATCGTTGAGCAAAAATCCGGGCTTCCGTCACCGTTTATATCGCAGATATAAGCATCCCTGACCGGCAGTCCGCCGTACAGCACGGTCGTTTTGCCGTTATTAACTTCAACTGCCGAATCCGTGCAGCTGAAAACGGCATTGGGGAATTGCGAAAAGCTTTTCTCAACGCGGGTACTGCCGCCGGATGCATCAAACCATAGCTCTGCCGCTGCTCCGTGCTGATCCGCCGCGCTTTCCGTGCCGTAAAAAAGATGAATCATTTCGTCCCCGGTGCCGGAATAACCGTCCTCATCCGAACCATGCATTGGTCCTATAACGATATGAATAAGCTTTTCGCCGAGATTGGTGACTCCGTCCTTGCTGTAGGTTATAACTCGATTCAGCTCTTCAGCCTCACTGAAGCCCACAAAATCAATCAGGTATAAATCCGCATTCGGACACATGCGGCGAATCTCGTCCTTCGGCATGTATTTCAGTGCGTTGAGATAATCCTCAAGAAGATATACCGTTTCGGGTGCGGCAACACGGCTTTCTCCCGGAAGGAAGAACATATCCGAATCGCCGAAAAACCGCAATTGTTCGCGATACATTCCATCCTGCCGTTTGAAGTAAAAAACGATTGTTTGATTGTCCCAAAGTTCAAAATCGGAATCCATGTCCAATGAAAATCCTCCGGGTCGGGTGTAGATCTCCGCATCGGGATTCAGCTTTTCCGCTTTTCGAATTTCGGAAACAATATAGTCGGGATCAATATCCGCAATATTATCGCCCCTCATTTCAAATTCCGCACCTGTCTTTTTGCCGGTCAAAAAACACACCGCAAGCGCTGCGCAGGCGAGCACGGCAATAAGAATCACCCAAACTGACGGTTTTCGGTAATTCATCACGGTTTTAACGCGTTCTTTAATACCAACTTCACCGAAGGCAAGCGGACAGGCATTGAAACGACTGCGACTAACGCTGCACGAAAGCAATGCCTGCATATAGTCCGCTCTCTGTTCGTTGTCAAGCTTTTTTATAACCTTTTCATCGCAGGCAAATTCAATATCGCGGCAAAACAGCACGTAGGACAGCCAAACGAGAGGATTGAACCAATGCACCGCGAGGATAGCAAAGCCAAGCGGCTTCCACTTATTATCACGGCGGCGTATATGCGCCCGCTCATGTTCAATTACGGTTTCAAGTTCACGCTCTTCAATGCCGAACGGAACATATATACGCGGCTTGAAAAATCCAAGCACAAACGCCGAATTAACTCGGTCGCTCTGATAAATATTATCGCGCAGCAGCACGGCTTCACGCAGTTTCCTGCCCAAACCGATGCGGCTTATTGCCATGTATGCAAGCATGACAATCAGACCTGCAACCCAAATACATGCAATCTCGTAATCATCGGGCAGAGTAATTCTCAGGAGCGGAATTGTCAGCGATGTGTCGTAATCGTTCTCCTTTGATTGTGTTCCCGCTGCACCGGGCGTTTTTGCTTCTTCACCGGTGTTGCTGCTTTCGGCAGTTTTTCCTGCATCGGAGGGCACGTTTGAAGCATCTTCCCGTTCGGATTCCGACCCGCCCGATCCGCGGATCACGAGAGGGTCTCCCCCGTCCGTGTTGTCAACAGTGTCAGCATAGAGTTTTTCTCTGAAATTTTCTATAGGATAGTTGTCTGGAACAAGGCTCAGCGGACTTTCTATCGTCGTCGGAATAATTAACCGCAATGCAACAATACCCCAAAGCAGCACCCGAATCCATCCCGGTGCTCTTTTGAACAACAACCTGAGCACAAGCACGATAACAATTATCATGCTTGCCAATATACTCATATCGATAACCGAAATGCAGACTTCACCCACGCTCATTTTCCGCCTCCGTTCCGAATGCTGTCAATCATACGTTGAACCTCGTCCAACTCCCTTTCCGACATATCCCGGCGTTTTGCGAAAGCTGCAACAAATGCCGGCAGCGAACCCGAAAAACGCTTCTCAACAAGCTCATCGATTTCACACGCCTGAGCTTCATCCTTCGAAATAATGGAAGTTATAACGCCGTCCTCGTTTTTCAGCACACCGCGCTCGCAAAGACGCTTCAACACTGTATAACTCGTTGTTCGCTTCCATCCAAGTTCCGCGAAGCAGAGCTTTGCAAGCTGCGCTGCGGATATCGGTTCGTTTTCCCATAGAATAAGGCAGAAACGGTATTCACCTTCATGTATTTTCGGAATTTCTTTCATAATGACTCCTCCGCGATTTTTGTCTACTGTTGTAGACTGTTTTTTAGTCTACCACTGTAGACGGCTTTTGTCAACAGTTTTTCACAAAAATTCAGAGCCGATTTAATGCTCCGATCCGGAATCAACCGAAAAAACATTGTATCCACCCTTTATAAATGGCAAAACAAGTGCAGGAAAATGAATCGGTTCAAGCCCGACGCGCGAACGGAGTTCTCGGGTTTATGTGCTGAGCCGAAAATTCTGTCGATATTTATATACATCTACTGAAAAAAATAGCATGAAGGGATTCTTAAGCTGCGGATGATAAAACGGAAGCTGCTGTCAGGCGGCTTTAAAAAGGCAAATTCAGTTATATGCCCGTTTCCGCCATGCTTGTTCGCCTGCTTGCGATGGTTAATCTTTGCTTGGTTTTTCCCCATGTTAAGCATTATATTTGTTCGCCGGCACAGCGGCAGCCTTGATCTGCGCTGCAGTGCTCCGGTTCCGTCAGTATTTGTAATACTGTGCGCACAGCATCATTATTTTATTATATGCGAACTTAAGGCAGCTTCCGCAAAAACCATTGTCGAATTCACTCTTTTTGCGCGAAAGCAATTGTGCCCGGGAGCCGAGTCTGTCATATTTGGATTGTCTGCAATTCTCCGGGCAGCGGTTCGGCAAAACACTCCTGGCAGTTTTCAGCGGAAAACTCTTGACAAACATCGCGATATGTGATAGTCTATATACGTTATCAGCCGAGTATCGCTGCTCACCGATAACAGTTTTTTCCGAAAACAGGGTCGCTGCATCTAAAATGCAGTAACCCTGTTTTTGATTAATGAAGATTCCGAGCGAAGGCAAATCACACAGGCGAAGCGCTGCATACATACCACCTGCGAATGCAGCGACGGTACGTCAGATGTTTCTGTAGTGTAGAACTAAATTTAAATCCACGCCGCCCCGTGAAGGCGGCGACTCAAGCACCCCCGTATGCGTCAACTGACAGAACGCTATTTCAATCCACGCCGCCCGTGAAGGCGGCGACTTGGTCCGCATTGAAACACACGCTGAGGAAGAAATTGCTGTAATCACAATAAGGTTACGCCGACGTAAGTGTAAAATTTCGGTTTTGGTTTATCTGAAACTCAAGTAAAAGGACGGTTGCACACAAAGCTGCGGCGGATTAAAGCGGGCGGTGCCAGAGACTGGCATGGTTGAACAAAAGCTGTGGGAAAACGCCGGAACACCGTGCTGTTTTGTATACAAAATCATCCGTTTACGAAAATGTGCATCTGTGGTGTTCTTCATTGAGCAGATGTGCGAAATACTCAGCATCAGCACAAAGACCGGCTACCGCATCCTGCGGGAAGGCAAAATCTGTTGTCTCAAAGTCGGCAGAGCCTATCGTATTCCGAAGGCTCATCTTTTCACGTTTCTCTGCATCGGTTGCGGAGAAGCAGTCACGGCGTAATGCTTGGACTCAATTTGTTTACAAAAAATGTTCGGCAGAGGTCCGTGGGTTCGAACCCGGTTCTGGTATAATAGAAGCACGGTAAAGACCCTCCATTTTTCCAAACGGAAAGAAAAAAGAAAAAAGTTTATTAAGTTGTAACCTGTTTCCCTGCGATAATCGTTTACTAAATAGAACAGTAACTTGACCTGTTGCTGTCTTTAGGAAACAATCAACTGAAAGGAGAAAAGAACTATGTTCAAAAGAAGGAAAAGCATATTATGCCTACTGATCGCTGTCTTGATGATGGCATCGGCATCAACGGCGGCGATGGCTGCCTCACCGTATGAAACACGGTATAACAATACCGTAATGGCAAGCAGCGTTGCGTCCATTTCTGAAAGCGGACTGTTGACCGTGGATAATCAATTTCAAGGAATTAGAGGAAAAATGACTAAAGGCGAGATCACAACTTATGTTGAGAAGAAAACGCTGGGGCTGTTTTGGACGCGCGTTGATATTGGACAGCCCAATAATCAATGGGTCGATGTTGTATATGATTATTTATACGACGGAACCCATACATTCCAGTTAAGCAATCACGGGACATATCGCATCACGGTTGTTTATGTGATTTCTGGTTCGGGAGGCGCTGCTGATACCATCACGCAGACCATGACAAAGACATATTAAAGACATCACCAAACATCCGCGCAGGAAGGGGATGGTGCTTATTTGGATTCTTTAATTGAATAATGCAGACAAATGAGAATGCCTGCTTCACGACAGAAACTGTTTGCTATCTGAAAGGAGAAACATCATGAAAAAACTAATCTCAACAATACTAACACTGGCATTGATTTTTGCTGTAAACACAACGGCATTTGCCTCCGAAGCGAACAAGGCATTGCCTGCAGCCGAATCGGTAGAAACCACAGAAGTATTCTTTGGTAACACCGACGCTGTATGTATCGGTTCTTCCGAAGAAATGCGGTCAACATCCTTGCCGACAAGTTATTGGAGTCTGGCACGGAAAAGCTATACGGCAGATCTACAAGTCGTTGGAAAGCACTGGTTGTATACGAACTATTATTATCATCCCAATGGTGACGGCAAAATATACGTTGATTACAGTGTTAGAGCCGACACAAGCACTACAACATTTTACATTGGTTTATATGACTTGACCCAAGACAAATTGGTTGTAGAATTCACAGTTAATGACGTTAGAACAAGCGGAAAGACTGGGAGTATGAACTTTTACAACCTCGTTCAATCGCACAACTATGCTGTCTGTTTTCGCGCTCATCCATCTTCACTAAATGGAAGTGCTGTAATCAAACATTAACCGTAAAAAAGAAAGGAGATCACACCATGAAAAAACGTATACTTTCTTTACTCCTTGCGCTCGTTCTCGTTATGCAATTTGGTATTGTTGCGTTTGCCGAGGAAAGTAATCGCGAGACATCAGCTGATTATTATTCAGAGCAGGAAACCAAAGCTGGCAAGGAAGCACTTTCTGTAATTGACATTGAGAGAGTTGCAAAACACTATGCTGACGTTCAAGAAAAAAACGGATATGAAGTTGTATCCGCAACCAAGCAGACAGTATATGTTATCGACACTCTGAATGACAGAGGCGAAATCTATAATAGTAGGCTAATGATAGTAACCGAAGCTTTACAGTATAAATCTGATCTTAAACTGAAAGGAAACACATGGGTTGGTGAGGATGGAGAAACTCATCAGGGCGGAAAGCTGTCCATTTTCCTTGTAGTTTATAAAGATTCAAGTCGAAACTATTACGCCTATGGAACCGCAGATTGGGAAAACGGTGTATACTCTGGAGGCATAAACGGTCCTGCTGCTGGATATGATTTTCTTGCTATTACATGGGGCGGCGGTGGTGAACTCAAAAACACCGACAGAAGCATATCCGGAGCATATCAATATAATCAAGGGAATATCTCGTTTAGTAGGGCACAGTCGGATACTTATTGCGGATATTGTTGGCAATTCAACGAAACTAAAGGGGCATATTTTGCCGACTATATTGACTGTTATGCAAAGCTTCAAAAGACATACAGTACCTATAAGGGAAAAGAAACAAACATTCGATTGACTTATATCCACACTTATCAATCAACAGTAGGCAGTATTTCCTTCCAAGGTGGTTCCAGCGGTGTAGCTGCGGGAGTTAGTCTTTCAAGCTGTAACAAACAATGGCAAATTGAGATTGATGTACCAGGGATCTATTATTAACCACAAATGTTTGTGGGGCTATGGAATCAATTTCCATAGCTCCACAAGAAAGAAGCTTTACAGGTAAGTGAGAATATGAATAAGAAGAACCGGAGCATTATAAGAGCTATTATAATTACTCTATCAGTGTTTGCTGGGATAATAGTATCGTTGTCTTTTTGCTTGATGAAGCATCTTATGGGTGTTTCAAAAGAAAAGACCGAAGCAGAGGCGCGTGCGTTTCATAATATTGATGAAAGCTGGCAAAGCATTCAAGCCACGAATGATGATGTCTCGGCCATGCTGTTTTTTCCTGCCGACAGAAGCAGTCATTTCTATTCGATTTACTGCAAGCACAAAGGATTATCAAAAGGGTTTTTTTTCAGGATTGGCGGTACGATAAGCGAAATAAGCAGCGAATGTGTGCAATTCGTTTTTGAAGATAATAATAGCCAAATTTACGCCTCCATGAACAAACAGAAAATCTGCAAGGTAGAGATAGACGATGGCGATCATGTGAATACTATATCGCTGAATGAGGATGATCCGTTTATACTTGTCTTCCCATCAAGCGCAGGAAATGTAACCTTATATAATACATACGGGGAAGTCGTTGCCCCCAGGAAAAGATATGTGCCATAATAAAAAGTATAAAAGCATTAACAGTGGTATAATCCTTCGGTTGCTATTTGGGGCATACTGTATAGCGTTATTTCTTGTACTCTTCGTGAGAAAAAGATTTAATATTGGTGATGAGCCATACTGGGAACAGGTGAAAATGAGCATAAATCTCGTTCCTTTCAGAACAATTTACGGCAGCGTCTATATAATTGTTCATAGAACAAATCCGTATCTGATACCTCATGAGATTATCAGTCTTTTGGGGAACTTCGCTTTATTCATGCCGTTTGGTTATTTCATTCCGAGACTGTTTGAGAAATACAGGGTGTTCATCAAGTTTATCTTGTTTACTTTTGTGGTTCTGCTATCCATTGAGACAATTCAAGTTCTAACAATAAGAGGCTGTTTTGACGTGGATGACATCATATTAAACCTCGCGGGAGCTGTCATCGGCTTTTTTATAGCAAGAATAGCGATGTCTTGGAAACGGAGTGATGCTGCAAGTTGACAACTTGCAGCATCACTCCGTTGATTATTACTCCTCGGTTTTACTGCCTTTTAACGGCACCAACCAGTTTCATTATAAAGTCCATGTCATAGTCCCCATAAACGGTAAGATGGAAAGCATATTCATCTTGCAGCCATATACCAACCGTACAATCATCAGATTTATAAACCGAAATATTCATGTCTGACAGAGTGATCTCGGAGAGTTCCCCATTTTCGTTATCAAGGAAAATGGAGTGATCCTCGGTTATGCTCTGCGTCAAAACAATCTGATCGCCTTTCTCATTTTGATAACACACTATACACCTTGCATCACTTTCTTTTCTGCCTATTTCAGCAAACCCGTCGGGCAATTCCGTAAGACCGTATTGATCCGAGATTTTATTGCTCCCAACGTCACCGGTAAAAAGCCGAACACAATTATCATAGGTTTCTTTGATGAATCCTACAACTGCCGCACGCACCGAAGGTATGCTGCAAGCTGTCAGAGTGATTATCAAAAGCGAAGCCATGATTACAGCGAATCTTTTCGGCACTGTGCTTGTCATTCTCCAAAATCTGCTTTTCTCAGCTTTTGTGAGCTTATCCATCTTGCGAAGGAAACCATCCGAAAATGTATGTGGAATCTTTGCCTCGTGCAAAATGGCATCAGAAAGCTCGCCTGAAACGGCTTCTCGTAGCGCCCTGTTAAAATTATTTTCTGCTTTCATTGCTTTCTTCCCCAAATAGCTGCACATAAAGCAGCTTCTTTCCTCTCACAAGTCTTTGCTTTACAGTAGAAACCTTGCAACCCAACATATTCGCCACCTCCGGTACGGATAAATCCATCACGAAATGATAATACATAGCTTCTTTGTAAATATCTTTCATAGATACGATTGCCGATAGGATCCGCTCATATTCAATGCTGTTGCAGATCTTTTCAACAAAGGCATCGTCCGACAAAACAACAGTGCCACGAATATTGGCTTCGATTTCAGCATCCATACTGATTAGCTCTCGTCGATGCTTGTGCAAATGATTCAAAGCCGAATATTTGGTTGCTGTCAGCAGATAGTTTCTTAAATCATTCTCGTTTTCAATCGAGCCGATCTTGGTCATGTGCTTCCTGGCAATTTTCATGAAAACATCATGAACAATATCTTCGGCGTATGAGTCGTTTCCAAGAACAGATCGTGCCATAAAAAACATCTGCTCACGATACTCTATGTATATTTTCTCAAATAGACGGCGATGTGATTCGTCATCTATGAAGCTCATATAAAGCGCGAGCATAGGCTCTCCTTTCGGCCCGCTATAAGCTTTCAACTTATAAACATTTGAAAACTCAAAACAGGTTACAAATTAGAGTTCAAGTATTTTGTTGGCAAATGATTCCCACTTATACCACCTTTCCTTTTGCTGCAACAGGTACTCTTTACCCATTGCAGTTGCCTTATAGAATTTGTGCTCTCTGCCGGATAGACAAGCGGTTCTCGACGACAAATACCCTCTATTTTCCATAGTCGCCAACAATGGGTATAGAGTGCCGGTTTTTAATTCAAATTCACCATCGGTACAGTTTTCGGCAAATTTCTTTATAATCTGAAAACCGTACATTTCTTCCTTGCTCAAAAGATGAAGAATCAGGAAATCAAATCGTCCTTTCATAGCAAGCTCCTTTGCTTTTACAGTAGATTGATGACAGTAGTAATTATACTATAAAACGCTTCAAATTTCAACCGTGATAATATATTTTGATTGAAGTTGTAACCTGTTTGCCTCACTTGTATGTTTATAAATATAGAAAGGGTTTAAAGTGCTTTGTCTAAACACAAAAACGCCTTAAGGAACTGGTGTAACCATCGGGCTACATCGTTTTATAAGTAAAAGGACTACGGTTTATAGGGAGGTGATGCCGCTATGATTGAGTGTCTCGAAAGCAGTGCGGTTACTCAGAACAAAAATAAATAGAAACGGATGCCGTTCAAATAGAACGATGGCTATGCAGGATTGGCAGCTATCCATGGCGTAACACCTTGCGCTGCAAGATGTTGTATCTAAATACAAGGATGTTTATATAGATACGCGAATTCTTGCTCCGCGTAAATATAACGAGAACTAAATCGTCAAAGCCGATGCGTTGGAGGCGTTGCATGAAAAAAACTATTATTACATTACTTGTTGTAGCCGCAGTTGTAATTACCGTAATCATAATAGCTCTTGCGGATAGTAGCCGCCGTATTCACCAAGGCAATGATAACGAATGGCTCAAGCTGAAGGAAATCGCGGCAATTACAGATTTCTTTGATGCGTCCATCAACAAGATGATACTGCGAGAAGGCGTTACGTCACCCGAATGGGTTGTATTTGACGATGTCGATCTTATCTCTGATTGGAACTTCTTTTTTGATAATGCCGAGGTCAAACAGGAAGGCAAGGCGATGGATAATAACTCGCATTCGATCAACGGGGACGGAACCACCGTGTTTGTAACGGCAATCAACGACGATGGCAAAAAGCTCTCATTCAGCGCGTATTATGATGATTCAAATGAGCGCAGGATGGTTATAGGCGGAGTAGTTTATACTGTAAAAGATTCACCCGGACTTCCGTTCAAGGGCACATATTGGCGGGCATTAGAACGGCACGGAGTGACCACACCATGGGATTGATTTAAAATGCTGCTTTATGCAGTTCTCTCATTCGGTGATACCTGAACACTTTGAGAGTTCATGTTCAGATATCGAAAGCGAGGCACCCTATCGCATCCTCCCGTACCTCGTTTGTGACCTCGGCTGCCTGTAAACCGGTAGCCGAGGCCGCAGGGGGGGAATCGGTTAGTAATGATACACGCCGATTTTTTCTGAGTCTGTAACCTGTTTGTCAACGATATGCGTTGTTAAAGTATAGAGAACTTTGGTGGTTCTTTTGCGGAATCATTCTGCGACCTACACCATGTGCAGGCTGCGTTTATAGGACTATGAACATTTGAAGGTGATGCCTATGATTTTATAGTGGTAATTGTTCTATCTTCTAAAAAACTCAAAATATAGAAATCTGAAAGGAGAGATTAAGAGTATGAGAAACAGACGATTGATCGCAGCGGGATTGGCTGTCCTGCTTGCGTTTCCGATTGGGCTTTCAAACATATCCGCAGAAGCCGCTGAGGTGATGAGCCAATCCGGTAACAACTCCGATTCGTACAAGAAAGTGACTGTCGATCCTGGTTCGGGTTATTCCATAGTCGAAACTGAAGACTATACCGCTGTTTTACCTAAAGGCGGACGAGTCGTTTCCTATGGCTCTAATGAGTGTTCTTCTGAAATGCTGGAAGAAACCACTTATTCCCGCGACGAATATATTGTAGAGTTCGACAGAGCAGGAACAGAGCAAGAGATGTATGAACATCTTGTGAGCGTCCATCCGGAATTGTCATCGGATGCAGCAAGAAGTATTGCCATACAGCTAACCGACAACATTGAAAAGGCGCAGGAAGCTATGTTGCTTGGAAATGAAAAGAGCGGTGTGCCAACGATAATCAATCTTGGCAAAATAGTTGATGGCAAACTGGTGATGGATGAACCTAAGACTCCGGTGCTTGATCAATACACATCGATCATCAGCGAAGGTTGGTATGTAACTCCCCATCTGGAAAAGCATCAGCTTTGGTGTGACTATATCCAAAGATGGGAAGGGCTTGATTTATATCAGTCAAGTGATAGTGGAACGTATTCTTTTACAGAAGAGGTTTCGGTTTCTGTAAATGTTGGATTCAATGCCTCTGGCGGCTTAAAAGCTTCGGAAGCGCTAAGCTTTGGTTTGGCCGTGAGTGCTGCTCAAACGGTAACAAGCAAGATCACAAGAGGGTACACGCTGAATGTTGGAGCTTGGAAAAAGCATGTGGTGAGACCGTATATTTACTCCTACGATGATTTATACAGCGGAGTTTATCGGTATTACTGCTACAATGCATACGATAACTCGTATTTTTATATACCGGAACAGCGTGAAGCGGTAAATAAGTATGAGGTCGAGCACTCGATCCGCTCATGGGTTAGAGAGAACACCGCTCATAACCCAAATGCATCATCTCCCATTCCCCCGTTGAAGTGGGAATGGTAGTGTTGACTCTGAAATAATGGCTCCATTTTAATCTGCAAAGCATTGATTGTTTCGTAAACTCATTTGCGGCAATAATGCTCTGATCAAATCCTATATTTTGACGGTAAATGGGAATCACCTACATCCTTTTTACCGTTTATCCTGCGAGATGGTTCTATACTTTTCTCGAACTCCTGTTGCCCCTTGCGGCGGGGATTGCTTAGGTTGAGGTGTTCTCTGCTGCAAGGGTGCGGTGCGGATTCCCAGCTTCTATCCTTAAATTATCCAATTAAATAACCGGAAAGAGATGTGCCAATATATGTTAAGTTGCGCATGGAGAGTCTTTAATGGATATGATTATATCGAAACTGTTTCAGAATTGGAACGGTTTATATATCTCTAAGAGAAGGCTACTGCAACTGCTTCCGGAACGTTAGTTGGAACAAGAACGGTAAATTTTACGAGTGCTGAGTACACTGAAAGACGCTCGTTTACTGGACTTGATTGTAACAAGTTTTACTACATACGCTTTTACAATAATTCCGCGACCAATCCCGCGAGCAGTATGGATATAAGCGGTACAATACTCGTTGACGATTCGTACCACTAATACCAAACAGCACTGGCGGCAGCATTCGTTGCCGCCAGTGGAATCTGACAGTTGGCTTATAGGAGTGTATATTATGATTGGTTGGTTAAGATTTCAAATGAACGATGCTTCCGTTTGGGCATACTTTTTGCAAACATTGCCAATTAGTTTGATTGCGGGAATCATTTATGCTGTAGTAAGATTCGTGAAAAGAAAACGCAAGGATTGTCCGATACGATTGTTGGACGAAACCATAAAGCTTCTTTTTGTCTGTTATTTAACGGGTTTGATAAGCCTTGTTGTACTGCCGGCAAACTTTTGGTTGCATATTTATGACGGTATTTTTCTCGGATGGTGGAATGAGATGCCGCCAATTTTCAGCTTTGGAGGTTTCAATTTAGTACCAACAATAATAAAAACCTTATCCGGCGAGATTGTTATCGGAAGCTGGATAAAAACAATGTTGATTGGCAACGTTGCCATGTTTTTACCATTGGGATTCTTTCTACCCTTTGTTACGGAAAAGGTTAATAAAAAGAACATCTATGCAGTAGCTGTTGTTGTTCCGTCCATAGCGGAACTCTTACAAATGATTTTCGGCAGAAGCCTTGATGTTGATGATTTGATCTGCAATTTCATCGGCATTGCAGCAGGTTTCTTCATTGGTCTTGCTATAAGGAACATAAAAGGGAAGAACAAAACGAACAATGAGATGCCGACAACGAGGTCATTGCCTAAAACGGTGGAGAAACAGAAGGAGAAAAGCTCATGAAAAAGAAAAGAGTTAAAGTTTTGATAATTATACTGGCGGCTGTGCTTGTTTTTATATTTGTATTTTTATGGATACATGGATTTCAGATTACAAAGTTCATTCCAAGGCGCGGGTACGCATAATTACTGAGGGTCTTGATATAGCTATGTTACATTGGATGACGACTTGATTGGATCAAGAACCTGTTTTGTACCCAGCAATTAACGGAGGCGTGATAATGAATGTGTTTTTTCCTGCTTGATAGGTGTATTCCTCCTTGCAGTGACTTCATCCATAGCGTCCTCCACCAAGCTACTTGCTCAAAGTATTCCCTGTTTCGTAAGCGATTGCCGTGGGCACGTTAGCACGCCCAAATCGCGCGGTTATAGAAAGTCAAATAGAGAGCTACCTTTTCCCGCATTTGGGGCATCTTTTCTACGCTTCTTCCGTTTGTTTCTTAATTTTATCCATTATACCACGAAATCTTTATTTTGGACGTTCCCTTATGAAAAAGTAGCTATCCCCAACTGGAATAGCTACTTTCAGTCAACGTATGGCAACTAAAAAGTGTGATGGAATCCGTTCTATCATCTTCAATTCTAACAAATCAATATGTTAGCTCAGTTCCATCTACCTTTCGGCATTTTTAGAAATTCGTTTCCGTATCTCATTTACAGCTTCTGAACGATTGTGAAGTGCCAGCACCTCATATGTTGCATAAACAGTGTAGATACAAATTGTCTTTCCAGTTTCAGTGACATTGTTGATTTCACTATAGTTGATAGCAAATTTTTGCATAGGCATATTGGGCTGATTCATGCTCAACGCTGTCATACCTACAACGGAATTTTCATAAACATCACAATATGAACGACTTCCTAAAAAAGTAGTAATCAAACAGAATAAAGCATATCCAATTAAAACCGATCCTATTAAAATAGCAATCAAACGATAATGCTGATGGCTTAGTTCATAAAAGGCTTCTGGAGTAGCCATAATAAAGATGCCCAAAAGAATCAACAAAGGACACAAAACACAAAGTAAAACTTTTCTACCTGCTGCTCCAGTTTTTGTCGATACTAACAGTTCACCCATATCGGAGCCTGTACTTATAGAAGATGTACTATTAAGCGGTGCCCCACACTCTTTGCAAAAGGTCGCATTTTCCAGATTTTGCGCTCCACATTTTCCACAGAACATATTTACTACCTCTCTTTTCTATATTATTCGTTATCGTTGTTCGATTTTCGTTCCGCAATGGTTGCAGAATGCGTTGCCAGCAGTGACGGGATTATGGCACTTCGGACACAAAGCTCCCGACTCGTTAGAGGATATATCCTCAACCTTTGCCGCAGGAGGAATTTTCGTGCCGCAGGCGTTACAGAACGCTGCGTCAAGAGAAACATCAGCACCGCAATTGGGGCATTTCGTCACCCCTTTTATCTGCTTGATGTTTTCTTTGCACTCCAATATTTCAGCGTTCAGCGAGCTTATTTTTTGTATGCGTTCAATTTCCTCGCCCTGCGGATCAATTTTATGATGCTCATAGTATGCTTGCCCGATCTCAATGTAAAGCTGGGCAATCTGCTTTTCCTTTTCGGAAATGATACTATTCAGCCGTGCAACATCAGCGAAATTTTATACCTGCTGTGCAACACCTTGTCCGGCACCTGAAAGTTTCTCCCCAATTTTTTCAAAGATAGACATACTTTTTCCTCCGATTTTCAGTCTTTTTCAATAACCAGGAACGAAGAATCATTCTCACTGGTGGTGCAAATAGACTTAGAAAATTTCTTCATTATCTTTCACCTCATGAATTATTTAGCTATTTCCTTGTATAAGAACGTAGAGTTCTAAAATCAAGAATAATCAATTTATTGCCCGATAAGTAATACCCGCCGTTCTCTTCTACATCTTCCGCGCTGTCCTGTTTTCTAAAGCGTTTGGAATCAATATTTCCCTTGCTGCTGCTCAAAACCAGCGTCCCATCATCATCAACAGAATAGCGGTCGCAGCTTTCCCACCAACCACCATCATAAGTAAACGGGACAGAACAAGTACCATCTTTATTAAAAATAAGGACTTCCTCTCCATCGTCGCTGCTCCAGGTCCCAACAATGGAAGTGCGGCTCTTTCCACATGCAACCAATGACAGAATCATTGTAAGGGTTAATGCCAGCACTAAAAACCGGATTTTGGAACTGTTTTTCATTATCATTTACCTCCAGTATCAAAATTCTTAACAGTAATAATCAAAAAGTATGTCCTTTGAACGGAATGATTTCACCAATGGAGCAGCTTTGCAAAAGGAGCGGCTTTACAAATTCCGTATGGAAATGCCATCTCGCGGTGCTTTGGGTTGAAGCTATATCTGTTTGCAACCATATAACTTGCGTTAGTAAACTGAGCAGCAAATTCATAGATGGTGTTGCTGCGCAGCTGCGGCCTCTGCCGAGTTCACGACGGCTTCCGTTCTGAGTTACGAAGGATACTGCGCATAACTGCAAAATGTATATTTATGCGCTATCTTAATTTGGAAAACAGTATGCGAAGAACCGTTCTGCATAGTCAAGCAATACCTATGTTCAGCGAATATGCTGTCCTTCTCATGCCATTATTGTACACAATTGTGGCAATATCTGTCAACACCGTGAATGCATAAATATGCATTATATGCAAATATATTTTTTTCTTATAAGTGGGCATTGCGAATGACGGGCAGCGTTGCGCGTAAATAGAAAAGCAAAGCCGCCTCAAGCGGTGGGTCTTATTCAGCCAATGTTTAGTCAGCGCCTGCACCATATAAAAACGCAAGATCTGTATTTTTTATCTGATTCTGCGTTTAAGGAGCCATTCCCAAAAATGTGACCGTGGTTGTTGTTAACCATGGGCATGAGTTGTAACCTCTATGTCAATGAGAAACGTTGAATATGTAAAGAGCTATCGTGGGGACATTTCTCTTGATAGCATCACCACAAGCAAGGAAGTATAGGAGGAACCGAATATGATCAAAAAAAGAAGAAACCTGTTTATCATGCTGGTTGTCATCGTTCTGGTGCTCAGCGCGACAGTCGGTGCGATTGTCGCATCATCGAACGGAACGCGCTTTAACAACACCATACTGGCAAGCAGCGTTGCAGCCGTTTCAAGCAGCGGCCTGTTGACAGTAACCAATCAATATCAAGGGATTCCCGGAAAAACAACCAAAGGTGAGATCACGACTTATATTGAGAAGAAAACGTGGGGATTGTTTTGGAAGCGCGTTGATATTGGCGAGCCTAATAACGAATGGTACGATGTGATATACAATTACGTTTATGCCGGCGATCACACGTTCCAGCTGCCATCAAAAGGGACATATCGCATCACGGTTGTCTATGTGATATCCGGTTCGGGTGGTGCTCCCGACACGATTACTCGAACAATCAAGAAAACGTATTAGGCGCACTGCCAAGCATTGTTTGGAATGCCTTTCAGTGTGAGATGATCAAGCAAGAGGATCCCACAATCGGGGATCGATCTCTCACACCGCCGTGCATACTTGCCGGTACACGGCAGTTCTAACCGTATAAGTGCAGGGGCTCGTAGCGGTTGAGGATACTGAAGTATCCTGCCGCCGCGAGTCTTTTGTTTGTAATTGAACGCGAAAACACCGGGCTTCCTGCAAATCGCCGGTAGCCCAATCTTGTATTTCTCCACTGGTACGCCTTCCCTTCCTGCATCTCCACTCGGACATCGTCAAGGGTGGCGACGCCCATGTGGACGGTGGGCAGCTCGTCCATACCGCGCTCGGCGTGACTGCGGTGGTCGATGCGCTCCGGGCGGTTGTTCTGCGCTAAAAACTCGTTGGCAAGATCAGCCCACGCCCTGCGCCAGACCTCGGCGTTTTCCCGGTTGTTCCAGTCCACAAGGTCAACCTTGCGGGTCTTGTACCTTCCGCTGGGCAGACGGATTTTCTCGCCGCTTTCGTCCAGCACATATTCCTTTTTGGACTTCGGAAGCCACGCGCCCTTTTCGTCCATTGGGCGCATGGTCAGCAGGATATGGGCGTGTGGATTCCCACCTCCCGTGTCGTGCAGATTGAAGTCCGCGATCATGCCCTTGGAAACAAATTGAGAGGAACAATATTCCCGCACAAAGGCGGGTCTGTTCCTCTCTGGACAGCTCCACAGGAAGGGCAATTTCCACCTCCCGCGCAAGCTGGGCGTTATTGGATTTTTCGGTAAGCTCCGCGCTGTTCCACAGGGTGCTGCGGTCAGAGAAAGCGGGCGGGGCGTGTGCCGGGAGCAGTATTTCCGAATGGACAACGCCGTCCTTTTTCGTGTAGTCGTGGGTCAGACCGTCCCACTCGTTCGTCAGCTTTTCGCCGCTTCGGTAGGCGGCTGCGGCTACGGCGGATTTGCCTTTTCCCCGGCTGACGATCTTGATGCTGCAATGGTAGATTGCGATGGTATCACCTCCGTTTCGCTCGTTCGGACTTGACGAGAGAGAATGGCTTGCGGCGGCAAGGCGTTCCCTCGCGGCAAGTGTGCAAAAGGGTAGACGGCGTAAGCCGTCGCAGGGAAAATGCAGTTTTCCCTGTTCGCGGCAACGCCGCCAAGCTCGGAACACGGCGGGGCTGTGTGGAGAGTTCAGCCCTCGGCAGAGCGCACAACGCCTCATGGGGTCCCCGCAAAGTTGCAAAACTTTGTGGGGAGAGGAGGGGCAGCAGAATGAATGAGTTTTGCCGCTTGCGGCGAAACGAACGATATGGAGCTTGCCCCGACGAGGTGTATAAGTGCGTCCTTGTTGCCAAGGGATTATTCAGCTTGTCGTTTCCTCGGCTCGTTTTCTCAAAAACTCCCGCGCCGGTTCACTCGTCAAAGCAAGTCGGAAAAAGGTCTGCGCGTCCTCGTCCGTCATGGTGATAAGCTCCGGCACGATGCTTTCAATAAAGCCGCCCCGCGAACAAAGGCGGTGGTTGCGCTCCTTGCGCTTCTCAATGGCAAGCCTGCGGTCAAGCATCTTGCTTCGGTTCTCATATTGCCGGATTTTCTTCTGCGTGCGTTCCAGCTCGGCATTACATTCCTCGATGGTCTGCGGCGTTTTCTTCTTCGTCATTGGTGGTCGCTCCTTTCTGCCCGTAGGCATAAAAAAGGGCGGCTGCTTCGGTTTGAAATAGTCGCCCTGTGGGTCAGATATTCAGTTTATGGGGTATTGTCTGCCTTGTAGTAGCGATAGGACGCAATCATGCACAGGATTAACCAAACAATAATTATAACAGTCATCACAAACAAATTCCAAACACCTGGCACAAAAGCAGAAATAACTATCATTGCAAGTCCACACAGTACCGAAGCAATCCCTCCGAAACGCTGACTTTTTTGCCATACACTATCGTTTGTCATACTCCACTTAGTCCGCAAACCAAACATCGCATTTCGCCGCATTTTAGGCATGATATTTCCAAGTATGACGAGCAATATACCGATTGCAATACCAGTAAACTTCATTGCATCTATACTGACTGTGGCGGCTGCGTCGGGGTCATATCTGATAGCTTTAAGCATAAAATAGAAACCGAGTGCAGCAAAGAAAAGCAGGGTACATATCCCGGTATAGAGAAGAATTTTCTCATTTACAGTCTCGCCTTTTTTGCGTTGTTGTTTTGCAAGTAGAATGAAAAATGCTCCCATACTGATTGTAAATATCGGCCAAATTAGATTTTCGTACTTGCTTCCAAAGCGGTGAACCTCACCAGCAAAATTGTAGTGGACTGGTATGGTATCCGGCGTAAATATAAGGAGTATTGCCGTACCGACGATACACAACAAGATAACTCCATAACAGAGCGCATATAACTTCTTCATAATTCTCCTCCTCTTAAATCTGTGAGCCATAGCAGAGCTTCATCAAGAACCGAGGCGTTAAGCTCATAGAAAATATACTTGCCTTCTCGTTGGTCACGAATAAGGTCAGCTTCTTTCAAAATAGATAAGTGTTTTGAAATTGCCGGTAAACTAATGCTAAAATGCTCTGCTATTTCTCCGGCTGATAGCCGTCTTTTCTTCAACAGGTTAAGAATTGTTCTCCGAGTAGGGTCAGCCAAAGCCCTCATTGTATTTTGAAGTCCCACCACATCACCGCCAATCATTTAACCTTTAGGTTAATTATATTCATAAAGCCGCTTCTTGTCAATAGGTTGTAGCAAGTACATGAAAAAGTTACAGCTTATTCACACTATTTTGCTTTGCCGCTTCGCTTGCGGCTTTCCGCCGTTCCTCGCTGTATGGGGCAGGCAGTGAAAAAGCGCAACCGATTTTCGCCGATTGCGCTTTGCTGGGTGGGAATTGTTCTATGAACTTTTTGCAAAATCACTCCTGCTGGAAATGCCGCAAGAAAACCTCATTCGCCGCTTGCAGGGATTTGTGATACTCGCGGTAAGCGGGGCTAAGCCTCTGCATTGCGGGGATGAATACATCGTTATAGCCGCTCTCCCTTTGGAATTGCTTTAGATATTCTTGCAGTCGGTAGACGGGAGATGCCTTATATTCCTCCGATTCCGCAACTGCTCGATATTGTTCGAGCATTTCCTTGTTGTCGTGAATATACTTTTCCGGGTCTGCCATAGCTGCCGCGAGTGCAGCAGATGCGCTTTGCGTCACAGCAGCATCAGCATTTTCTTTAATCTCATCAAGATACTGCTGCACATCGCTGGGAACGGCTATTGAAACGCCGTCCAAGTATCGGATGATCGTTTCAAACGCTTCCCTCTGCTCATCTGTTGTGATTGCTTCGCTCAAAAACGGAGCGAAGTGCAAGCATACGAATTTTCCATAGAAGTCCGGAAACTTATCAAGGATACGGTTCAATATGGATTGCTTGTTTTGAAGCGCCTCCACTTGTCCTTCAATATGCTCCCAATCGCCGCTTTCCGCAAGTTGTTTTATCAATGCCTGCTTTGTTTGCAGCTCGACGATTTCAAACTCTTTCCTGTTTAGGACATCGTAAATTGCTGTACGGCTATCATTCTCAAGAATTGTGCGAATCTCTGGAACGGAAAAGCCCAGTCCACGCAAAACTGCAATCCGCTTGAGCTTCAAAGCATCTGCCTCGGAGAACTGCCGATACCCGTTTTCTGTTATCCTTGGCTGGATTAGTCCCTGTTCTGTGTAATACTCAACTGCTTTTTTGGTCAGGTTACATTCTTTGCATACTTCATTTATGAGCATTGTTCTCACCTCCACATATAGGATAAGCTATCCCCCAAGGTGCCAGTCAATAGGTTTTCAAAAAAATGAGTTAGAAGATTCCCTTATTGTACTTGAACTGTGCATACAAGATAAAGCCCAAGCCGATGACGAGCGCCGGAATAACAATGAAAGACATTGCCTCTTCACTCCAGAAAGTTGTGACAAATGCCGCTATCAAAGATACACCGATGATAAGCGTACCTGTGCCGATAGCTCTCCCGTACTTCGGTACATCTTCTTCCTTGACCTTTCTTCGGTTGTAGGAATGTATTGTGCTGATATTTCCCATTATGTTCACGATCCCAAGTAGAGAGATGAACACACCTAAGATCAACAGGACGATATTATCCATTCTTTTCCTCCTTAAAAATAAAACAGTTCTTCAAATTTCTTGTCCAGAGCAATGCAGAGGATCAATGCCAGCTTTGCGGTCGGATTGAATTGCCCTGTTTCAATGGAACTGATTGTGTTTCTCGATACACCGATCATTTCCGCCAATTGTGTTTGGGATAGCTTTTTCTCTGCGCGTGCTTCCTTGAGGTTGTTTTTCAATTTCAGCTCGTCATTCATCCCTTGACCTCCACAATCCGCAGGACAAAAAAGGCAAGAAATGTGAGGCACATCGCTAAATAGAGAATGCCAAGGATCAAGTCGGTTTTTCTCTTTAGCCTTGCATACTTTACAAGAGTGTGGGTGGTAAGGATGCTGAAATAAACAACCCACGGACTCAGAAAGTATGTTTTTGTGAAGATACGAAAGATAAGCGTGAGAACAACGCAGACCGCAGCACCGACACGTCCGGCAATATTTCCTGCCTGCGCGGTTACTTCCATCTCCGCCAAATCCCTGTTTTTGTTCTCTCTGCGGCTGCTTTCCAAAATCTTCTCTTTATTCATTGAACAGAATCGCTCCTTTCCAAGTTTTCTTGTCATTATTATATCAATGCCAAGTAAACTTGTCAAGCATAATTATCTTACCGTCCAGTGCCTTTTCTATGAACGCCGCACTTTTTCGCTGCTTTGCTGGCTACTCTCCGGCGTTCCTCGCTGTATGGGACGGTCAGCCGAAAGGAGAACCGCCCCTTGCGGATTTCAAATTCCATGCAGCCCGTGTCCGGGTCTGCGTCGGTCTGACGGCACTCGCCGGGGTGGGCTGTGGCATAGGCGGTTAGCCTGTTCTTGAGGTCGGTGTTGTGGGTGCGGATATAGATCAGCGGTTCTTTCTCGTCAAACCATATATCGGTGGTTTTTTCCTGCTTGGTAAGCCCTGTTCTCATGCAAGCTCCTTTCTGCGCCTCTGTTACGCAATAGGGATGTTTTTCGGGTGTTTTCTCCGGCTCTTGACTTGGGGAAAACGGCGATTTTTCAATGAAAAACGCTCCGGCGATACATTCCTCATCCGAAGCGTTCCCAGCGTCAAATATGCGTTTTTTCCGGCTCTTGACCATCAATCATAAATCAGCTCATGCTTGATAATTTCCTCGGCTCGGCTGCGGATGGAGTTCATGGACTGCACCCATAGCATCTGGTCAGACGATTTCAAGGCTTCGTCCACGCCCTCGGCTTCCGCCATCTGCTCAATGATAAGACTGCATCTTTCCGTTGCCTGCTCGTTCAGATCGGCAAGGTAGGTGTGCAGCTTGCAGGAGAGAACGAGTTCGTTGTAAAAACCGGGACGGTACATCCGCAGGTAGGCTTGATGCAGCCTGCCCCAATGCCCAACAGGGCGTTTTTCCTCCGGCAGCTTCCAGTCCGGCACATAGTAATCGCCTACGAGAATGTAGTCGATGCCGTTTTCGTGGATTCTTGGCTTCAATTCTTTCATGCTGGTACTTCCTCCTGTCTTGCTTTCTTTTTGTGGTACTCGTCTCTGCGCTTGGCAAGGGTGGCTTCATATCGCCGAATGGCTTCGGGGTCTCCGGCTTCCGCATCGGCTTTCATTTTCCATAGCATCTGACATTGGACTTAGTGTTTTTTAGCACACTCATCCGCCCCAGTGCGGCCTTCTATGCGATTTCTGTTCGTTGCTTCTGGAGGTTGTCGGCATTAGCCTGCAACCTCCCTCGTTTCGTTTGTGCTGTTGTTTCACTGTCTTTGAACCGAGTCTATTAACTTAATCACCAGGTCAATCCCGCAGTCTCCATAAACCGTTAGACTGAAAGCGTATTGATCGTGAAGCCACACTGCAACCATAACGCCGGCAGATTCATAAATTGATACATCTGTGCCGGATAGGTCAATTTGGGAGTGTTTCCCATTCTCATTATCTACATCAATTGCAAAATCTTCTGTTACGCTTTGCGCAAAGATGATCCGATCTCCCGCCTCATTTTGATAGAAGGAAATACAACAGGAGTCATTTTTTACGACGATTTCTTCTGCATATCCATCCGGAAGTTCCGTGAGACGGTAATACTCTGTAATCTGCCTTCTTTCAGACTTTTCCGTAAAGAAGTGAACATAGGAGTCAAATGTCTCCCGGATGAATTTAGTTGCCGCAGCTCGTACCGAAGGAATGCTGCAAGCGGTCAGCGCAATCAGTAAAAATGCGGCTGCGACGGCTGCAACCCGCTTAGGCACAGTGTTCGTCATTCGCCAGAACCTGCTTTGCTGTGCATGTGTAAGCTTATCCATTCTGCGCAAAAAATCATCTGAGAATGAATGGTTTATCTCTCGTTCATTCCCTGGAATCTCGGCGAACTCGGCAGAAACAACTTCCCGAAGCGCCGTTTTAAGTTTGTTTTCAGCCATTATTGTTCTCCCCTTTCGAATAGCTGTACATGAAGAAACTTTTTCCCACGCACCAGCCTTTGCTTTACGGTTGACACCTTGCAGTTCAGCAACTTAGCCGTTTCAGGCACCGATAGCTCCAATACAAAGTGATAATACAGGGCATCTCTGTATATGTCGCCCATAGATGCTATTGCTGATACAATCTTTTTGTACTCAATGCGATTATGTATCTTTTCGACAAGAGCATCGTCCGGCATTTCTTCCGAATCAGGCACATCTGTTTCGTTTTCTTCCTTCGTCCGAACACGTTCATGACGATGCTTTCTTAGGTGATCTAAGGCAGCGTTTTTTGTCGCTTTTAACAAATAGTTCCTTAAATCAGTCTCGTTTTCGATGGTACTGATTTTTGCCATATACTTCTTTGCAATCCTCAGAAAGACGTCATGTACAATATCCTCGGCATCAGAATCGTTTTTAAGCACGGTGCGTGCAACGAGAAACATCTGTTTTCGATAACTGAGGTATATTTCCTCAAATAGTCGGCGATGAGATTCGTCGTCTATAAAGCTCATATAAATCAATAGCATTAGTTTTCCTTTCTATAGCCCATGAGCCTCCATTCATACAACGATTGTAACGGGAAACAGGTTACAATCAAAGCTCAAGAATGCTATTGGCAAATTCTTCCCATCGGTACCATTTTTCCTTCTTATGCGCAAGGTAATCAATACCGCTCTCGGTTGCCTTATACACCTTGCGTTCTCTGCCGGCTACCGGGACAAGCCGTGATGACAAATAGCCCTTAGCCTCCAAAGCGGACAGCAGAGGATATAGCATTCCCGTTTTCAGTTCAAACTCAGCATCTGTGCACCTATCGCTGACTTTCTTTATGACTTGGAACCCGTACATCTCCTCTCTGCTCAACAAATGCAGAATTAGGAAATCATAGCGACCATTCATGTTTTCACTCCTCACTGTCAGTACAAATTCTACTGTATGATTTCTACTGTATAAATTATACCATACCCTTTGCGTGCGTTCAAGGCAGGGTGGGAAAATTTCTTTCGGGAATCTGTAATCGATTCTTAGCCTCAAAACGTTGTATGTGTAAAGGCGGCAATAGAGCGGCTCAACAGATTGAGAGGAGGCGATGCTTTATGATTGAGGAATAGTAGGTCAACATTTCAACGCAAAAAATACGATTTACTAGGAGGTTTATTTATGAAAAGAATTCTTTCTGGCATTTTTGCCGCTTTGCTTATCCTCTGCGTTTTGCCGGTTGCGGCATTTGCATAGCAACAGCCTTCGGATATTGATCCGATTACTGTTCAACCAATAGGTGCTTCCGGTGGGGAGATCGTTCGACCCACTTGGCTTGCATATGGGCCAATCACCCAGTATCCCGCCGAGGGAGGAACATGGGAATACGGCTTTTGGGATGCAAAAGTTCGATCCTATTACACCGTGAATCGTTGCCATGGCAGTACCGTTGTATTGAATGGCAATACCGTTCGTTCGGTAGATACTGCCGCTGGGGAAACGTCAATCGCAGAAAAATGGGCACTTCAGTGGTCTTCGCACGATGACCGCTATTACTACCGTGTTTGCGACTAAGTATCCCTTTAGCAGTTCATTTTTCGAGCAGTTAGGCTGACAGTAGTTGTCATCGGAAGTGTTTCATTCACCTCCGAAGACCATCCTTGTGGAGATGAGCAAAACACCGGTTTGTTCACAAATGCACACAAAATATAGTGCGTTAGTATTGCAAGGCTCTTGTTTTACTCATCTCTGCTATCCTTGAAGCAAGGAGGTTTTTTGTGATTAAACAGAGCATTAGACTGGTGGGGGGCATTATTGCATTGTTCGCCCTTATATTGGTTTTTAAGCATTCGCATTTGATGCAGGAAGAGAAACCTTTGAATACAACCGAAAGATTTAACATAGCTGTTTTATCAACAACTATATCGAAAGAACGACTTGTAAACGAGCTAAATGCTCTTGTCGATCAGTACGGCGCTGTCTTAGTGAAGGTTGTTCCAAACCAAGATAATTATGATAGTCAGAAAGATATCATATGGTTTGGTTCTCTCCAGCCTGACGGAACCAGTCCCAGAATCCGGGATAACCGCATTTCGTGGTTGGAGCCTTCTGTCGGCGGTGAACTGATCCATTCTTCCGATATGGGAGTAAGACCGCTGTACGGCAGCTACTCGATGCTTGGAAGTACAGAGTTCAAGGCTGCCTTGGCAAAATGGTGCAACAAAAATGAGATGAGCATAGACTTCTATAAACAGTACCCGCTTCCGGCAGTGTTCCTTGTATACTTTATCCAACATGGAATCGGAAACGCTGTGTTAATCTCATTCTTTTTGTTCCTGACGACAGTTATTGTCTGGTTTGTAACACACGCGAAGGCCAGGGCTTTGCGATTACTTGGCGGAGTCCCGTTGCAGCGTATTCATTTTGAGGATACGCTGACAATTATATCTTTGACATCTCAAGGCTTTTTTGTGGGGTGTGCAGCGTTTTTCATATATTTAGGCATTGCTTCCGGAATCGATCAGCTTTCCATTATGTTTCTGCCTTTTATTTATACTGCAATTACTTTCATCACAATATCGGCTGTTGTTGTGCTGCTGATATCTCTGTTTGTGCAGCCTAAAGCAAAGCATTTATCTTTTAGGAAGATACCCTTGAAACAGTTCAGGCTGCTTGGACAAGCTGCCCTGATATTCTCCATTGTTCTTGCCTTAATGGTTGTGCCTACTACCATTACGATGGCTTCGGCATACAGAGCACTCTCGAATGACTATGCTTCATGGGAAAGCCTTAAGGACGCCGTAGGAATTTCATATAACGATGTTAACGGACTGTACAACGATTATTGGATGCCTATGGTCGAGAACTTTTTCGCGGAGATGGCGGACAGAGACAATCTTTGTCTGTCAATGGCTATTGACAGAGCCATTGTGCTTGATAATGCTGAAATGGGAAAATACGATCATATCGTTGTCACAGACCGCGCATGGGTGGAAACCACCGTATTCGGGGACAATTCCGATAAAGCTGATAGTCTGATTCCGATAGGCTTTGATGATATTCACGCCGAATTGAAATACTTTTTGTCTAAGCAGCTCCCTATTTGGACGAATACAGGAGAAATACAGCCGGAAGGCATGGGTTTCTGCGAATTTAACGGCGACAGCTTTTTGGTTTTGCCTCCAAACGCATCGTATGGCAACAGCACCATACAAGCGAAAAATCCATTGATTATTCTGGTGGAGGAGCCCGTGAAAACGTTGAAAGTAAGCAGCTTTCTTCTCCCTATGTCTTCGAGTGGAAACATTGTTTTCAAAAACGAAGCTGTCTTGCGGTCTGTTCTCAACGAATCACCTCTTATGGAAAAAATATCCTCCATAGATTCGTTCACAGAGGGCGCACTGAAATATGCGCAGCTTTTTAAGCAGGAGTCTTTCTATTACTTTGCGGCGTGTGCGCTTTGCCTTGTTTCAATGGGCGCTGCGGGGATCATGAGTGCGCAGCTCTGGATCGGAGAGAACAGGAAGCGTATCTTCACACTGCATACGGCAGGGATCAAATACAGCGCAATCATCCTGCCTGTACTGCTAAAGGAAGTCATAGTGGCGGTCTGTACAGTTCTTGTCGGAGGGATTGTTGTTTATTCCATTCGTCACCCGGAACCGTTGTTGTTGCTGTTATCATCGGCTGTACTGTTTTTGATGTATGTACTGTTGAATTTTGTTGGGTATATTTTCTTTTCGAAGCGAGAGTTTTTGCAAATGTCATTTAGGCGGGAATGACCGTCCTTAGATAAAATGCGAACAAATACAGAGTGGAGGTTGAGCAAATGAATATCAGAGCCAATAATGTATCCTTGTCGATAAATGGTCGGAGAATCCTGTCCAATGTGACATTGCTTGCGGAAGGCGGAAAAATGACTGCGCTTACCGGGAAATCCGGAAGCGGCAAGACAACTCTCTTGAATTGCTTGGGATTGATACATCCTATCGACAGCGGAAAAATATTTGTGGATAATAACGATGTAACGGGGTGGCGCGAGTCACAACGAACGCTGTTTTGGAAGGATCATGCATCTTTCATTTATCAAGATTACGGGATTATTGATGATGAAACAGTTTCATTCAATGTTTCTTTGAAAAAGTTTGGAAATAACCAGGGACAGATAAAAGAAGCTTTGGAAATTGTCGGGTTGCAGGGCAGGGAGAAAGATAAAGCCATCGTCCTTTCGGGTTGAGAAAAGCAGCGATTGGGAATTGCAAGAGCAATTCTGAAAAACGCTTCCGTTATCTTTGCGGATGAGCCAACCGCTTCACTTGACAATTCCAACAGGCAGCTTGTAGTCTCGTTGCTGAAAGACTGTGCAAATAGGGGCGCTGCCATAATTCTTGCAACGCATGACGAACGTTTGGTTGCCGAATGTGACACAGTGGTTAGACTCGGAACGTAATAGATTGTCAAACCGAACAGATGAAGGATACATGCAGCGAATATCTGATTGCACACCTTCTTTTTTCCTCTTGACTTTCTCCGAGTTATGTGTATAATAGAGCTATCAGGAACACTTGTTCCAGATAGGAGAAAAGTACAATATGAGAAGCAAGAGCGAGGAGCTTATGCTCCGCATCCGGGAGTACATCGAAAGCTACTTTGAGCGGTATTCCTCTACCCCCACTGTCCGGGAGATCGCCGGAGCTATGAAGATCGCGGTTTCCTCCGCACACAGATACCTGGTGGCTATGGCGGAAAAGGATATGGTTTTCTACGAAAACGGTACGCTCTCCACACCGAAGATCCGGCGGATGAATCCGGCGGTGAGCCCCGCCGCCATTGTGGGAACTATCCCCTGCGGCTCGCCGGAGGAAAAGGAAGCGCAGGTGGAGGAATACCTGCCCCTGTCCGTGTCCTTCTTCGGCAAGGGGGACTTCTACGCCCTCCGTGCCTCCGGCAGCTCCATGACGGGGGCGCAGATTGATGATGGGGATTTGGTTATCATCCGCCAGCAGCATACCGCCCAGATTGGGGAGATCGTCGTTGCCCTCACCGACGAGGACAAGAACACGCTGAAACGGCTCTTATATGACGATGACCGGCAGAGCTATTACCTCCACCCGGAGAACAAAGACATGGAGGATATCTATGTGTCCGGGCTTCGGGTACAGGGCGTAGCTACCCATGTGATCAAAGCCCTTTGACGGAGGTATTGCCCATGCAGAAAAAATATGTGTCCGTCAACGCGGAGGTGGATACGGACGGCGTGATCCGCCCGCTTCTCATCCGCTGGCATGACGGCAGACAGTTGGAGGTGACAAAGGTGCTTCATACCTGCACTGCTTCTCACGATGAGTTTGAAGGCGTCCGCTACACCGTCAAAATCGGTCGTGCGGTAAGATATTTGTATCGGGAGGGTCAGCGCTGGTATGTTGACCGCTCCCCATAGGAGGTGTTTGTGAGACATGAGGATTTTTTCCTATGAGGAACTCGACGAATTGGGCGAGGGCTTGATTCGCCAATACCTTGGGAAGGAAGCGGAGCGCACCTGCTGCGTGGACATCGAGGGGTTCGTTACGGACTTTCTGAAGCTGCCCCTGCTGTACCGCAGCTTTGCCGAGGAGGACAGCGACAAGATCGGCTTCATTGCGGACGGCGTGACCCCTATGCGCGTCTATGAGAGCGGGGCCGTTGTCCGGCGCGTGTATCCCGGAGGAACCATCGTGATAGAGCGCTGCCTGCGGCGGGAGCACGAAAGCGGCAGACGGCGCTTTACCATCAGCCACGAGTGCGCCCACTACATCATGGACAGGGCAGTTCCCAGCGCAGCCTTTCACCGCGAGTTTGACGGGGAGCGCGCCTACACGCAGGAGGACTTCAAAAACCTGTTCAGCTTCCATGAAACGCTGATCGACCGGATGGGCGCGGTGCTCCTAATGCCGCGCTTCATGGTACGCAACGTAGTTGCCATGCACGGCTTCTCCGAAGGTATCCCCGTATTCGGTGACAGCGTTATGAGAACAACGGATAAGCTGAGGATCAAGCAAATGGCAAATACAATGGGCGTGTCCTTCTCCGCCTTTCTCATTCGGCTGCGGGAGCTGGGCTGTCTGTGTTACCGCCCGCTTTCGGAGTACATCACGGAGGAAATGGGGCTGGGACAGGACGGTGGCGCAGGATGAGAAAAGCAAGCGCCCCCCGTAAGCTCTCGCCGGATGTGTCACGCAGGCTGTCCGATTCCCGCAGGCAATCCGCCGCGCTGACCCTCCGGGAGATCCACTGCCCCTTTTGCAGCTTTCTAGTGGAGAAGGTGTTCTCCGACGCAGCGGGACACAAAATGGTCTACTGCCGAAAATGCAAGTCGGAGTATCCCATCAATCTGGGCTGCTTCCGCAGGATGAAGGCGAAACAGGCCGTCTGCCGCCTGCTTTCAGGAAAACCGAGGCAGAAAAGGTAAACTGAATACAGAAACCGACTTTTAATCGAGCAAGCGGAGAGAATCAGATTCGTTCTGAGGAGACTGCCAAGCGCCGTACAAAGTCAGACTGAACCGGTAAATGGGTTCGGTCTGCTTTGACGGCGCTTTTTTGCTGCCCGATTTCTTTGTACGGCGCGGTAAATACAAACCTAAAGAAACCGATGTGGCGGCTGTCGCCCGTGCCTCTCCCGAAGAACGCCGGGAAAAAGCGGAACAGCTCAGGGTGATCCCGGAAAAGAAGCCCAAAGCAGATAAGGAATCTGCCCGGAGCGGCACAAAGCGCCGGCAAGAGGTTTATGCGACTATCGACAAAAGCTACGAGGATATGAAGGACTCCAAGCGCGTCACGGAGGATTCGGCACTGGTAAGCCTGCGCTATACGGCGCGGAACATGGTCGAGACATGCGACGTGCTTTTTACGAACTTCCCCGGTCTATTGGAAAAGCCGGACTACAAAGATCAGGTCATTGAAATCATGCAGGAGCCAAAACAATACATTCTCAAATTGGAAGGAGAAACAGACAATGAACAGCATTAAGACACTCTACAAGCTGATGGAGGTCAGCAGCCGGGATTTGGAGATTCCCGATGCATACCAGCGCAAGCTGAACACCGAGCGTGTGGCAAAGATCGTGGCCGGGTTCAATGAGCGTATCGCCAACGAACCGAAGGTTAGCTTTCGTGACGGTCACTATTATGTGTTTGACGGGCAACATACTATTGTGGCGCGCAAGCACATGAACGGCAATGCCGACCTGCCGATCCTCTGTAAGGTGTACTACGGTATGACAGAGGCTGATGAAGCCCTGCTGTTTGCCATGCAGACCGGCTACTCCGCAGCCCTGACCCCCAGCGCCAGGCTCCGCGCCAATCTTCGCGGCGAGGATAAGGCGTCTGGCGAGTTTTACGAAGCGACCGAGGACGTAGGATTTCATGTGGGCTTTGAGCGGGGCGGCGGCACGGGTCGCATCCTCTGCATCAATACCGCCTTTACGGAGTTCAAGCGCGTCGGCGCAGAGGTTTACAAGGAAGCGCTGACCATCCTGTTGGAAGCCTGGGGCGGAGACCCCGATTCCCTCCGAGCCGAGGTGATTCAGGGCATCATCCACTTCGTGGAGCTGTACCACGGCGAGTACGACCGGGAGCGGCTCATTTACAGCCTCCGCGCCTACAAGCCCAAGTTTATCTACGCGGCGGGCAAGGCGGAAAAGGAGCTGCGGGGCGTAAAGCGCTACGTCAACCTGTTCTACCGCATCTACAACGGCAGGCGCAAGCATTCGACCCTTCCCATGAAGTTCTGAGGGAAGGCAGACCTCAAGAGAAATCGTGCGGTCATTTACATACAAAAACAACGCATAGGAATGGAGGTGCGAAACATGAACTCTGAAACCACTACCACGCTATCCCAGCGTGATGCTTACAAGCTAATGCTGAAAGAGTATCCGGATGTCATGGATATCGCTCAGATGTGCCAGATACTTGATGTCAGCACGAAAACGGGGTATCGACTGATACGAGAAGGCAAAATCTGCTGCATAAAAGTAGGTCGCGCCTACCGTATCCCCAAAGCACATCTTTTTACCTACTTATGCATCGGCTGTTGACTGCATGGAGAAATAAATCCGATTGGCGGCATCCTTTCCGCATCAGTTCGAATGATTTATACTGTTCTCAGGTCAACGGCAGGTGTTGCTCACAACAAGAGAGGAGGATATCTTATTATGGTGGCAGGACACCTTCGTGAGAAAAAGGGCTATTTTTATGCCGTACTAAACTACACAGACGCACACGGAAACCGCAAAACAAAGTGGATCGCAACAGGGCTTGCGGTCAAAGGCAACAAGAAACGCGCCGAGGCGTTCTTACAGGAGCAGCGGCGCAGTTTCCAGGAAGATGTGCCGATTACAGGAGACGTTCTTTTTGCAGACTTCATGGAACAATGGCTTACGGTAATAAAGAGTTCCGTGGCGGTGACAACTTTCGCCTCATACTCCAATATGGTCAAAAAAGTAATCGTGCCGTATTTCAGAGAACGGCAGATTGCATTGCAGGAGCTGTCGGCAAAACACATCCAGGATTTTTACCTGAAGGAACTGGAACGTGTGAGCGCGTCCTCGGTTATTCATTATCACGCAAACATCCACAAGGCGTTGAAGTATGCTGTCAAGCTCGACCTAATCTCCAGTAATCCCGCTGATAAGATCGAAAGACCAAGGAAGGAGCGTTTTATGGCAAACTTTTACGATGCCGATGAAGTGAACAGGCTTTTTGAAATCTCCAAAGGCACCAAACTTGAAATCCCCATTCTCTTTGGTGCTTTCTATGGGATGCGGCGCAGCGAGACCCTCGGTATGAAATGGGATGCCATCGACTTTGAGCGCGACACAATCACCATCCGGCATACGCTTACAACCGTTGCCCTTGATGGAAAGCGTATTACGGTCGCAGAAGATCGGACGAAAAATAAGTCCAGCATGAGAACGCTGCCACTGGTTCCTTTCGTAAAGGAACGGCTTCTGGAGCTTAAAGCAGAACAGGAGGAAAACCGGCGTTTATGCGGGCGATCCTATGTGAAAGATTACACGGGCTATGTGTGTATCAATGAAATCGGAGATATCATCAAGCCTAATTATGTTTCCTGCGGATTCCCGAAGCTTCTGGAGGAACACGGATTGCGCAGAGTGCGCTATCACGATTTGAGACATAGCTGCGCCTCGCTGCTTCTCGCCAACGGCGTTCCGATGAAGCAGATTCAAGAATGGCTCGGGCACAGCGACTTCTCAACTACGGCAAACATTTACGCACACCTTGAGTACAGTTCAAAAGTTATCTCCGCAGATGCAATGCTTGCTGGCTTAGGGATAGGAAACCGGGAATAAAAAAGAGAAGCCGGCAAAACCGGCTTCTCAGGTTGGCGGAGGGTTAGGGATTCGAACCCTAGGTGCCTTGCGGCACACGACTTTTCGAGAGTCGCACCTTCGACCACTCGGACAACCCTCCAAGTTGTATCTTCACCCAATCCGCTTTGGAAAATGGGGAGAACTGATGGGGAGAACTCAAAGATTTTTTCGTTTTCGAACCCTCGAAAACCTGCATAAATCAAGACTTTTTCGGGTGGAGCGTTCCACGAAGCGATTCCGATTTCGAGTTAGAGTCGTTTAACTGCTTATTGACCGTCATCAAGGACAAAATCTTTCTGTGGGTAGAATAAATTAGTGGGAACTCTATAGAATTCATCCACTGTACATTGCAGAGATTTTTCGATATTTCCTTTGAAAGCAGCAGCTTCGCTGGCATCTATACTGAACTTGAATTTATACTGCTGAGTTTTCGTATCGTTGTACGTAATTGTAAGCTCAATTACGTAGTCATCCGCTTTCCAATAGAAGTTCTGCAAAAGCTCATCTCTAAAAGCCTGGTAGCTGCTTGAATTGGCAAGTGCATATTTGGCTTGATCGATTGTAATGCTTGGTTGCATAATATGAGCAAGTTCAAGAGCTATCGTGTTATAGATTTCAGTCAGATGATTGCTCTCTTGAATGTTTGTTGAAGCAAATTCTACGAATACCGGATAGAGGCTACCTGCTTCCACCTTAAATGGTCTGGCGATTTCACTGGTTGTTACTGCGTTGCCGCCAACAGATTGAAACACAGGAATCATAAAAGAAGACCAATCCAGCAGCAATTCAGCCTTGTCCTTTTTACGAACAACTTTGACTGCAATATCTTTAACAATGGCTGCTTTGTTTTTGGCTTCAATAACACCACCCAAATAAACATAAGCACCGCTACGGTTATAGTAAAGTTTTATTTTTGCCGAAGGGATAAAGTTTACACGGATTTTTCGACCAAAGCGATCCCAAAGCTTTATAATCCATGGTTGCAGCAACGCCAATATAGCAATAACTGTCGCAATTATTTCATATGGGGTCATAACATTCGCGGCCTCTTGTGGCATACAACAACCTCCTAAATTGTCATTCTGATTTTTGCTTGATATACTTCCCGTTCTTGATTCTCGCGTCCGCCGGCTTCTCTGCGTCCTCTGGAATCCCCCAGACTGTGCCAATGCGGATAGCGCCGGGGACACGCCCCTCGCCGCACAAAATCTGAATACGGCGGGTGGAGATACCCCAGCATTCGGCGGTTTGCGTGATAGATAAATACTTCATGGGCGGTACTCCTGTTGCAGTTCGCTCCTGCGTCTGCTTATAAAATCACGGTATAATTATAATCGTCAAAGTGAATAAAAGCAAGGGCTTTTCGGAAAAGTTCAGGAAGTATTTTCAACTCAAAAATCAAGGGTTTGGGGCTTCCCCAAAAATCAAAATTGGCGTATCGGCTGCAAAGCTGAACCGCTCATTTTTCCGGTGTGTACGGACACCGGATGTGCTTGCTACTCTCTCAAATCTCATATCCGCGGATGCAGCGCGCTCCCGCTTTCGCAAAAGCAGGGGCGCATATTTTTTGAGAATCTTTCGTTTCAATACCTGCGTTTAGATGAAGAAATGTCCGTTGTAAAGTGAAAGGAAAAAATTTTGCCGCCATACTCAACAAACGGCAAAAAGGTGTCCGTTATAAAGTGAAATGAGTTCTTTGATATGCCAGACCGTACACGACCCATCCGCAAGGAAATCTGCCTGAATGAGCAGGAATTGAGCATGGTTCGCCACAAGATGAACCAGCTTGGCACCCGCAACTTCGGCGCGTATGCCCGGAAAATGCTGATTGACGGGTACATCATCAAGGTCGATTACACAGAACAGAAAAAGTTAGCCGCCGCTGTCAGCAGGATTGCCACCAACATCAACCACGTCTGCCGCCGCATCAACAGCACCGGGCATTTTTACGATGCTGATGTTGCCGAGCTGAAAGAGCGGATGGCTGACGTATGGGAGCTGTTGAAAACGCGGCAGAGGGAAGAGCTTTGACCACAACGGGATTTTCCATGTGTGGGTTTTCCGTCACCGGTTTTCCGGACGGTGGACAAGCTGACGCTCCGGAGCGTACCACAACCGGATTTCAGGACGATGGTTTTCGTGCCCTCCATCGGGGCTGAAATTCATCCTCTAACTAATAAGAAATAAATCAACGTTCAATATAGTCATCCATCAACCCTATCAATACTGGTTTTGATGGATGGGATAGGAGGATTATGTCACAGAAGTTTTTGAAGTTTACAAGCGAGAGCTTGTCGGCATCCTACATACCGTTTCCACGGTTTTTGATGGAGGATAGTCTTGCGGATCTATCCGACGATGCAAAAGTGCTGTATGCCCTGATGCTTGATCGGGCGAGCATTTCAAAAGTCAACGGTTTTCTTAAAACTGACGGCACCATCCGAATTTACTTCACCGTGGAACAGGCGCAGAAGAAGCTGCACCGCAGCCGGCAATGTGCGACGCGGATATTTCATGAGCTTGAGTTCAGCGGTTTGATCTGCCGCAAGAAACAGGGTCTTGGAAAACCCGCATTGATTACGCTGAATTATCCCTCTAATGCGAAGCTGATTCAGCCGAAGAAAGGCAGCTCAATATTGTCCGGATAAAGGTCGAAAACGTGGCATTTTTCGCCCCACAATCGGCGCGAAAACACAGAGGAATATCTTTTCCTTACAGCAACGCCAAAATGGGCTTATACGCGCTACAGAAGCGATAAAGGAGGTACCATGTGAACGCAGAAAAAACGAATATCCCAAACAGCGTGGATGCAACCCAAATTCCGGAATACGTCTTTGAATCGCTGGCACGGAGCCTGCTTCCGCTAATTCAGAGATATTACGAAAGCGAAGACAGTAAAAAGGCTTTTGCCGAATGGAAAGCAAAGAAGGAGATTTCAGACAGTGCATCTACATAAAGAAGCCGGGAGGATTGCAATAATCGGCAGTCCTCCCGGCTTTTTCATTACCAGTCTTCAATTTCTTCCATTAAAACAATAAATCCGAACCCATGACCGATTGGTCTAAGGTTCGGATTATCTTGCTTTGGTGGAGCATAGGGGAGTCGAACCCCTGACCTCAACATTGCGAACGTTGCGCGCTACCAACTGTGCTAATGCCCCGAGCAAATTGTTCGAATCTCGAACGGATACATTATAATGCATTACGGAACAAAAAGCAAGCGGTATTAATCATATATTTCGCTGCGGAGTCGTTCTTCCTCTTTCATAAATATTCCACATTTTTTTAACAAATGAGTGCCGAAAACGGCTGTTATTCCGCCGAGCTTTGTGATATAATACACTCATGAACTTGGGAATACTCTGAACAAAACGCTTTTGCTGAACAGCTTTTGATAAGAGTTTTCTCAGTAATCGTTGATTAATTCGGAGAACGGGCACGGAGTGTTCTCTCCTTTTAATCACTGCTTACATAAAAAAGGAGTATCAACATGAAGACCTACGAACGTTTTTTGAATTATGTAAGAATCCACACCGCAAGCTCCGAGGACAGTTCATCCGTCCCCACGACTGAAAGACAATTTGACCTTGCAAATCTTCTTGTAAAAGAGCTTCACGCAATCGGCGTTGAAAACGCAAGGGTTAATGATAAATGCTATGTTTATGCCTCCGTTGCAGCAACACCCGGCTGTGAAAGCTGCCCCGCAATCGGCTTCATTGCGCATATGGACACCGTTCCGGATTTTTCCGGAGAAAATGTTCAGCCGCGAATCATTGAAAACTATGACGGCGGCGACGTTGTTCTCGGCACAAGCGGCCGTGTGCTTTCTCCCAAAAAGCTTCCCCATTTGCCTTCCCTAAAGGGCAAAACGCTCATCGTGACCGACGGAACAACAGTTCTCGGCGGCGATGACAAAGCAGGCATTGCCGAAATCATGACCGCAATTGAACGCGTCATTTCCGAAAACCGTCCCCACGGCAAACTTTGCATCGGCTTTACCCCCGATGAAGAGGTCGGCTCCGGTGCGGACAATTTCAATGTTGCCGAATTCGGTGCGGACTTTGCGTACACCGTTGACGGCGGCGCGGAAGGCGAAATCGAATACGAAAACTTTAATGCTGCGGCCGCAAAAATCGTTGTAAACGGTTTTAATATTCATCCCGGCGATTCAAAAAACAAAATGATAAATGCACTGTTGGTTGCAATGGAGCTGAACTCCATGCTGCCGGATGAAACGCCTGCCAACACAGAAGGATACGAGGGCTTTTTCCACCTTACGGACATGAGCGGCAATGTGGAACGTGCGGAAATGGACTATATCATTCGCGACCACAGCGAAGCAATCATGACTGCGCGCAAAGCAACTCTTGCTCACGCCGTTAAAATTCTTAACGAAAAATACGGCAGCGGCACCGTTGAATGCACCGTCCGCGACCAGTATCTCAACATGGTTGAAAAAATCCGTCCCTGTATGCACCTTATCGACAACGCAGTTGAAGCTGCAAAATCCATCAGGCTTGTGCCCAAAGTTGCACCCATCCGCGGCGGAACCGACGGCGCAAGGCTCAGCTTTATGGGGCTGCCCTGTCCGAATCTCGGCACCGGCGATTTTGCCTGCCACGGCCCTTATGAGCATGTAACCGTTGAAGGCATGGAAAAATGCACCGAACTCGTGCTTCTGCTTATTGACAAGTATTCAAAAGCCGCAAAATAAATCGGTGAAGCATTCGGTTTTTTCACCCGCGCAAAACGGTTTGTCCGAACTTATCTGCGCGGGTACAGGTTCTTTTTTGAAACGCTCTTTTACTGATTCAATCGAAAGGAAACTTTTGCGCTGCAAAGGTTATGGTCATAAACATGAGATTGCCGAAGAAGCTTCTTGCGCTGCTTGTTGCCGCCATGTGCGCTGTTCTTGCTGCCGGCGGCTGCAACCCTCAGAAAACACCTGATTACGGTATCAATCCGGTTGCGCTCAGCGTTAACGGGGTTGATATCACGCTGTTTGATTTCGACAGATTCTACACGACAAACGAAAAATATTACTACCTTACCCATGGTGCAGTTGACGCTCAGGAGTATTTTGAAACAGTTCTTGATGAAGTCGTCCGCTACGGTGTTGCTTTGAGCAAAGCTCAGGAGCTTAATATTCAACTGACTGCGGAAGACGAAGACGAAGTTCAAAACGAATTGCAGACGCAGTGCGACCTGACATTTGAAAAATACAGCAAGACTCTTGCGGACAGCAGCACGGCAAGCGCCGCACCGGCCTTGGATTCCAAAACGGTTGAAGCTGCATTCCGCGAAGAGAAGGGATACTCCTTTGCCGAATATCGCGGATTCCTTGCACGCTTTTTGCGCAACAAAAAGATTATTTCAAAGCTTTACGAGCAAATCACCGCCGATGTTGCCCCGGATGAGGAAGAAATTATTGCCTATATTCAACTTAATGTCAGCGAACAGAGTCTCGACAGCTTTTCAACTTTCGTAACTCGATATAAGAGTTTCGTGAACGAAAAAGGCGATGTTCCGTTCTTTGTTCCGGAGGATTGTTTCACCGTCGATCAGCTGCTGCTTCAATACAGTTCCGACGAAAGCGAAAGCACTGCCGAACCGGATGCCTCCGGCACGCTGCCCGCCTACACCTTCGACACAGCTTCCGTAACCGCTTCCGAAATCGATTCCATCCTTTCGGTCGGAGTTTCCTATGATGACTTTATTGACCTTATTGCGCGATACGGCAACGATGAAAACATGCAGGGCGATGTTTTTCTCCGCTGGGGTTATCTGATTCATAACACTCTGTTTGAAGATTACGAAAAGCCCCTTCTCATCGGTGCTTATTATGCGCACGGCATTGAGCAACTTCCTCCCGAGCTTTCGAACAAAAATACATCCTCACAATACTTCGAAACCACGGACGGGAAACGTATCGTAAAAATCACCGCCAAGGGCAGCATTCGCTACGTTGTTGAAAACCGCAGCCTTGCAAAGGGACCGATGCCCTACGTTGAAGGGGATGAAGTATGGAACCTCAGCTATGACGGTGCACTTGCTGCTGCAAGCGACATTGAATACGATGATCAGTTCGAAGTTTGGTTCAGCGAAGCGAACGTTACCTACTATTACGATCGTTTCAAGTCAAACTACATTTCCCCCGCCGTACCCGAACAGAAATAACCTTTCTGCATCGGCGGTGGCTTTGCGGCTGTGTTTCATCATATTTTTGAATTTTCGGACTGCCTGTGCTGCGGTGCAGTCCGTTTTTTCGGGCAAAACGGTTCAACTGTACGATTTTTTTGCATATGAATGGTTCTGACCCGTTGCCTTGCAGAAGCAAAAATGGTATAATGCAGGGTATGGAAAAGAATTGATTGAAAGGTAAAGGGGAACCTGCAAGCAATGAAAAAAATCGATCCTGTTGTGATGAAAGAAACACTGAGAATCCTTATCGGTTCAATCGTGCTCGGTGCAATTATGAACGCCGTGTTTTTGATGCTCCGCTGTTGGAATCTCCCCGTGCTGTTCGGAACTCTGCTCGGAACGGCCGGTGCGGTGCTCAACTTTTTTCTTATGGCGCAAACCGTTTCCCGCAGCGTGACCCTTCAGCAGGATGAAGTAAAGCGCAAGGTTCGCTTTTCCCACTCCCTGCGCACGCTGATGCTGCTTGTGCTTATGATCCTCGGTGTTGCACTGAGCTGCTTCAACACAATTGCGGCTCTCGTTCCCTACCTTTTCCCGCGGCTCATCATCGCCGCATACAGACTGACTCACCGTGAGGATTTTCAAACTGACGGCGGTTCGGACAAATAATTTTAACGGTTTTCGGTTATTGCCGATAGTTTTGCTTTAAAAGCATTGTTGAAGGAAAAATATGAACGTTTCTGCAAATGAAACCGCGCGGTGCGGTGCGTCCGCCCCCGTGCCCGAAAAAAGGCCGTCCGTAGGCTTCAAAATTGTTGATTGCATTTTGATTGCGGGAATTCTTCTGCCCCTTTTGGGCGGAATCGTTATCCGTGTTCTGACGCACCCGGTCGAAAGCGGAATCTCCATCACCGGCGCAGTGATACTTGCGGAGTTTGATTTTCCGCTGCAAAAACTTCAGCTGACCGAGGCGCAGGTCAACTCGTGGCTCGTTATGGCGTCAATATCGGCGCTTTGCCTGTTCCTTGCGCACGGGCTGAATTCCGGCATCAGGTGCCGCCGCCACCTCATTGCAGAGTGGATAGTTGAAAAAACCGATTCCCTCGTTCACGAGAACATGGGTGATTTTTTCAGGGCATTCTCGCCTTTTGTTGCGGCAATAATGGCGCTTTCGCTGTTTTCAAGCCTTCAGTCCCTGCTGGGACTGTTCCCGCCGACTTCCGATTTCAATGTTGTTTTCGGCTGGTCGCTGCTTGTTTTCATTATAATCACTCATTACAAGCTCAAGGGCGGCCTCGGATACTATCTCAAGGGCTTCACCGAACCGTTCCTGCCGTTCACGCCGCTCAACATCCTCGGAGAAGTTGCGACGCCTATTTCGATGGCGTTTCGTCATTACGGCAATGTACTCTCCGGCTCGGTCGTCTCTGCGCTTATTGCAGCAGGGCTTGCGTCAGTCTCGGCAGCGGTATTCGGGAAACTCCCCGGCGTGCTCGGAAGCATTCCGTTCCTTCAGGTCGGTCTTCCCGCCGTGCTGAGCATTTATTTCGACGTGTTCAGCGGATGCCTTCAGGCGTTCATATTTGCAATGCTCACAATGCTTAACATTGCCGGAGGCTTCCCCGAAGACAAATGGCTTGAGCGTCGGGAGCGCAAAGCAAAGAGAAAACAGCGAACGGCGGGAACTCAAAAAGCTTAGTCCCGCAAAAAACGAATTGTTAAACCGTCCGCGGCGAACGTTCTTTCAAAACAGCGTTTCCCGTCGGTTTCAAGGATTAAAAATAACAAAAGAACCGCAGCATACAGAACGCTGCGGCAAACAGGAGGAAAGAACAAATGGAACTTGCTGTTGCAATCATGCTCGGCTGCTGCGCACTCGGTGCGGGTATCGCAATGATCGCGGGTATCGGCCCCGGTATCGGTGAGGGCAACGCCGTTGCAAAGGCTTGCGAAGCCATCGGTCGTCAACCCGAGGCAAAAGGTGCCGTTACGTCAACAATGATCATGGGCTGCGCAATCGCCGAAACCACCGGTATTTACGCACTCGTTATCGCGATTCTGCTGATTTTCGTTGCGCCTGCGCGCTTTGTTGATGTGCTTAAGGCCGCAATCGGTCAATAAAGTTTTCGGAGTGAACAAAAATGCCAACTTTGGATGTCATTTCCGTTAACATCTGGTCGATTCTGATTTCGCTCTGCAACCTTTTGATATTGTTTTTCATTATCAAAAAATTTCTTTACAAGCCCGTGCGCAAAATGCTTGCCGAAAGGCAGGCCGCAGTGGACAAGGTTTACAGCGAGGCCGATGAAGCTCTGCGCTCCGCAGAGCAGGATCGCCTGACCTATTCGCAAAAGCTTGAGCATGCCGACTCCGAATGCGACGCGCTTTTGAAATCGGCAAAGGAGAATGCCGACAGGCGCGGCAGCGAGATAATCTCCGATGCTCAATCGCAGGCGGCGGATATCATGCGGCGCGCAAATGCGGAAATCGAGCTTGAAAAGCAAAAGGCCGCCGACGGAATGCGGCGCAGAATTGCGGACATTTCCGTCGATGTTGCCGAAAAGCTGCTTGCACGCAGCGTTGACGGCAGTGAGCACAGGCGGCTCATTGATTCGGCGATAGACGAGATTGGTAACGAAGATGTCAACAATCAGTAAGGAATACGGCGGCGCACTCTTCCTTGCGGCAAAGGAAGAGGACAATGCGTCCGACGGATATTTAAAACAAGTTTTCAATGCTGTTATGCTGTGCAGTCGGCTTTTTAAGGAAAATCCGCTGTATGTCAGCTTTTTGAAAACGCCCGATATTCCGCTCGAAGACAGACTGTCTGCCGTTCACGATGCTCTGAACGGCAGGGTTCCGGAATACGTGGATAATTTTATCGAGCTGCTTACGGAACGCGGCTATATTGACCGTTTTTCCGAATGTGCGGATGAGTTTAAGCTCCTCTACTATGCCGAAAACGGCATTGCCGAGGCGGAAGTCGTTTCCGCCGTGCCGCTTACGGACGGCGAAGTGAATGCACTCCGCACAAAACTCGAAAAACTCACAGGCAAGCGCATTGAGCTGTTGTTTGAAATCGACCCTTCCGTTATCGGAGGACTTATTGTCCGCGTTGACGGGTGCGTGATTGACGCGAGCGTCAGGAAGGATTTGGACAATCTGCGTGAGCTTATGGGCAAAACAGCACATTAATCGGCTCTGATTAAAGCTTTCCTTCAAAAAAGGATTCGGCCTCCGCTTTTTAAGCGGCACTGCTCGGAGTTGTTTTCACAATGAAAGGATGGTCAAGATAATGAACCTGCGACCCGAAGAGATCAGCACATTAATTAAAGACCAAATTAAAAATTACAGGACAAAAATAGAACCTGCCGAAACAGGCACGGTAATTCTGTTCGGAGACGGCATTGCAAAAGCACACGGGCTGCGCAGCTGTGTTTCCAACGAATTGCTGGAGTTTGACGACGGCAGCATCGGTATTGCACAGAACCTTGAAGAAGAAGTTGTTTCAATCGCCGTGCTTTCCGATGAACCCGACATTCACGAGGGCACCGAAGTCCGCCGCACGGGAAGGATAGTTTCCGTTCCCGTCGGTGAAGCGCTTTTGGGCAGAGTTGTCCATGCTCTCGGCGGCCCGATAGACGGCAAGGGACCCATCAACTGCACCGAAACTCGCCCAATCGAAGCTGAAGCTCCGGGCATCATCCGCCGCAAAAGTGTTTCCGTTCCGCTGCAAACCGGCATCAAAGCTATCGACAGCATGATTCCGATCGGCAGAGGCCAGCGTGAGCTTATCATCGGCGACAGGCAAACGGGCAAAACTTCCATTGCGATTGACACAATTATTAACCAGCGCGGCAAGGACGTCATATGCATCTATGTTGCGATCGGACAGAAAAACTCCCTCGTTGCACAGATAACCGAAACGCTGCAAAAAGCAGGCGCAATGGACTACACTGTCATCGTTTGCGCTTCCGCTTCCGAAAGCGCACCCGTGCAATACATTGTTCCCTATTCCGGCTGCGCAATGGCCGAGTATTTCCGCGAAAAGGGCAAGGATGTTCTCATTGTTTACGATGATTTGAGCAAACACGCCGTTGCTTACCGCGCACTTTCGCTGCTGATTCGCCGCCCGCCGGGACGTGAAGCATATCCCGGCGATGTATTCTATCTGCATTCGCGCCTGCTTGAACGTGCAGCCTGCGTTGCGCCCGAGTACGGCGGCGGTTCTATCACGGCTCTGCCCATCATCGAGACACAGGCGGGTGACGTGTCCGCATACATCCCGACAAACGTTATTTCCATCACGGACGGACAGATTTTCCTTGAAACGGAACTCTTCCATTCAGGTATTCGCCCCGCAATCAACCCCGGCATTTCGGTCAGCCGTGTCGGCGGCGCGGCTCAGCTCAAACCCATGAAAAAGGTTTCCGGTGAGCTGAAACTGCTCTATTCCCAGTATCGCGAACTTCAGGCTTTTGCTCAGTTCGGAAGCGATTTGGATGCAGACACAAAGGCAAGGCTTGCATTGGGCGAACGCATTGTTGAGGTGCTGAAGCAAAAGCGCAATTCCCCCGTCACCGTGGGCTGCCAAACGGCAATTATTTACGCTGTTACGCACGGAAAGCTCAACGATATTCCCGTTGAAAGCGTTTCCGATTACGAAGCGGCACTGTACGAACTGCTCCGAAGCGAATATTCCGACCTTTTGAACAGGTTTGATGCAGGGCAATACGAACAGGCGGATATTGACGAGCTGAATTCCGCGCTTGCGAAACTTGCCGAAAAGTTCCGCCCGTGAACATTCCGCGGGTTCAACAGATAAACAGATAACAGAGGTTATTTACAATGAGCGCAAACATCAAGCTGCTCAAAACAAGAATAAAGAGCGTTGATTCAACACTGCACCTGACCCGCGCAATGCAGCTTGTTGCCGCAAGCAAAATCCGAAAGGCAACCGAAAAACTTGCCGCATCGCGAAGCTATCTTGATGCGTTCGGAACCGTAATGGCGCAGCTCGCATCATCAAGCGAATGCGCTTCCTCGCCCTTTCTCAAACCGCGAAGCGGCAAAAGAGCAATCCTCATCGTTATTGCGGGCGACAGAGGACTCGCCGGCGGCTATAACGCAGGCGCATTTCGCAAGGCGGCGGAAGCGTTTTCTTCAGCTGACGACGATGAAAACGCCGGTGGTTACGACATAATCGAGGTTATTCCCATCGGCAGACGCGGCTTTGAACGTTGGAACACTCTGACGAAACGCAGTTACGGTGCGGAAGCTTTCACCGTGCAGGAATGTGCAGAGCTTTGCGACGACCTTTGCAAACGCTACCTTAATGATGAATTTGACAGGCTGCTTCTTGTGTCAACCGAATACATTTCGGTTATGCAATGCGAGGCGCACCTCTCCTGTCTGCTTCCTTTTGAAAGGCCGTCCGGCGGCTCCGCACGCCCCGCCGAATTCGAGCCGGACAGTGAAACCGTCCTGAACGCCGTTGTTCCGGAATATATATGTTCAATGCTGTTCGGTGCCGTTCGCGAAAGCTTTGCGTGCGAAGTTGCGGCACGGCGTGTTGCAATGGACAGCGCAACAAAAAATGCAGGCATCATGATGGACGATTTGCAGCTTGAATACAACCGTGCACGGCAAAGCGCGATCACGCAGGAGCTGACGGAGATTATCGCCGGTGCCGATGCGTAAACGCTTCACAACACTCTACCACTCCGTTTCCGAAAGGAGTTTATAAAATGGCAAAAAAACTTACAGGAACTGTCTCCCAGGTTATCGGCCCGGTCATTGACGTTCACTTTCCCGACGGGCGGCTGCCCGCAATAAACAATGCACTCACTGTTCCGATCGGCAATAAAACGCTGACGGTTGAAGTTGCTCAGCATATCGGCGGCAACACCGTTCGCTGCATTGCGATGGAATCCACCGACGGCCTCAAGCGCGGCGAAACCGTTACCGACACCGGAGCTGCAATCAGCGTTCCCGTCGGCAGGAAAACACTCGGAAGGATTTTTAATGTTCTCGGCGACCCCGTGGACGAAAAACCTGCCCCGAAGGACTGTGCACATTGGGCTATTCACCGCACGCCTCCCGCATATGCGGAGCTTTCCTCTTCCACCGAAATTCTTGAAACGGGCATCAAAGTCATTGACCTGATCTGCCCGTATGCCAAAGGCGGAAAAATCGGTTTGTTCGGCGGCGCGGGCGTCGGAAAAACGGTTATCATCATGGAGCTTATCAACAACATTGCCACCCAGCACGGCGGCATCTCCGTATTTACCGGCGTCGGCGAACGTACGCGCGAGGGCAACGATCTTTATAACGAAATGAAGCAATCCGGCGTTCTTGAAAAAACCGCGCTTGTTTACGGACAGATGAACGAACCGCCAGGAGCGAGAATGCGCGTCGGCCTTTCCGGCTTGACAATGGCGGAATACTTCCGCGACGAGGAGCATCAGGATGTTCTGCTTTTCATTGATAACATCTTCCGTTTTACGCAGGCGGGCAGCGAAGTTTCCGCACTCTTGGGGCGAATGCCCTCCGCTGTCGGCTATCAGCCCACGCTTGCAAATGAAATGGGCGCATTGCAGGAACGCATAACGTCAACAAAAAAGGGTTCAATAACCTCCGTTCAAGCGGTTTATGTGCCCGCGGATGACTTGACCGATCCCGCACCCGCAACCACTTTTGCGCATCTTGATGCAACAACGGTTTTGAGCAGAAGCATTGCTTCCCAAGGCATCTATCCCGCAGTTGACCCGCTTGAGTCAACGAGCCGAATCCTCTCCCGCGAAGTTGTCGGCGCTGAACACTATGCAATTGCCCGCGAAGTTCAGCGCATATTGCAGCGTTACAACGAACTTATGGACATCATTGCTATAATGGGCATGGACGAGCTTTCCGATGAAGACAAACTGACCGTTTCGCGCGCACGCAAGGTTCAGCGTTTCTTCTCTCAGCCGCTTACGGTTGCGGAGCAGTTCACCGGTTTTAAGGGCAAATATGTTCCGCTCAGCGAAACGATTCGCGGTTTCCGCGAAATTATCGAAGGCAAGCATGATGATCTGCCCGAATCCGCCTTCCTCTTTGTCGGCTCGATTGATGAAGCGGTTGAAAAAGCAAAAAATCAGAACTTATAATGTTTCGGGAACATAATTAATGTCTCCCGCACACAGCGTTTATTGCAGCAGGTGCAGTATGAAAGATTATACCCTTAAAATTTCAACCCCCGACGGTGATGCTTTCTCGGGTTCCGCCCTGAGCCTTTCCGTGCGCGGCACCGAAGGCGAGCTTGGCATACTTGCAGGCCACGCCCCGTTCGTGACGGCCGTTGTCCCCTGCCGCTGTCGGCTCATTGAAGCGGACGGCACGGAACACAGTTTCAGCTGCGGCGGCGGCTTGCTCTGCGTTGCACCGGGCGGCAAATCGCCCGAAGTTTCCCTGCTCTCAAGCAGGCTAAGCTTCGAAAGCTGAACACAGTATTTTTTACGATACAAAAGATAAAGGCGGACAGTCCGAGGGTTTGCTCTCAAATATCGGGTTGTCCGCTGTTTTCAACTTTTTCTCGGCATTCAGTATAAAACCGATTCATTGTATAACCTTTGTTTTTATACCTCTGCGTCTTTTATCATATACCATCAACGTTGTTTCCGTGCATAAAATGTGCTCAATATATTTATATGGGAATGGCTTCGTTCCCGCAGCGTTTATGTTTTTGTTAATTGAAAACGATTTTTATTATTTGATTATATCCTACTCTTTCGGTACGAAAATATGTATTGTCCAAAGCGCAACACAACATCTTGGGCTTGCCTCGATGCCGAGTGCCAAAATATAGTGTTCAAACGTCGTCCAAAACCCTTGCAGCTTCCGCTGCGCTATGCTATAATAAAAACAGACGATAGAATCATTCTCGAATTTATTCTGTTTTCGGAGGTAAAACAATATGTATAGAGTCATCAAGAGGGACAACAGCATCGTTGATTTCAACCTTTCAAAAATCAAGGACGCAATGAGCCTCGCATTCCAATCCCAACAAAAACCTTGTCATCCCGATGTTTTGGATCTGCTCGCGCTGAAGGTTACAGCCGATTTTTCATCTAAAGTTAAGGATGAACTTGTGAATGTCGAAGACATTCAGGACAGTGTTGAGTCCGTTCTCATTCAAGCCGGCTATGCAGATGTCGCAAAGGCATATATTCTCTATCGACGCCAACGCGAAAAGCTGCGCAACATGAAAAACACTTTCCTCGACTATCGTGACACGGTTAACAAATACCTGAACGTCACCGATTGGCGCGTCAAGGAGAATTCAACGGTCACCTATTCCGTGGGCGGGCTTATTCTTTCCAACAGCGGCGCAATAACTGCCAACTATTGGCTCAGTGAAGTTTACGACGACGAAATTGCGAACGCTCACCGCACCTGCGAATTCCATCTGCATGATCTTTCAATGCTGACGGGTTATTGCGCGGGCTGGTCGCTGCGCCAGCTTATCGAAGAGGGTCTTTCCGGCGTTGCGGGCAAAATAACGTCCTCCCCTGCAAAGCATCTTTCAACGCTCTGCAACCAAATGGTCAATTTTCTCGGTATCATGCAGAACGAATGGGCGGGCGCACAGGCGTTCAGTTCATTCGACACATACCTTGCACCGTTTGTCCGCACGGATAATCTGACCTATGAACAGGTCAAAAAGTGCATCGAAAGCTTTATTTACGGTGTGAACACCCCTTCCCGCTGGGGCACTCAGGCACCGTTCTCCAATATCACCCTTGATTGGACCGTTCCGGAGGATCTGCGCGACCGTCCCGCAATCGTCGGCGGCAAACCCATGGATTTTACCTACGGTGACTGCAAAAAAGAAATGGACATGGTCAACAAGGCCTTCATCGAGATCATGATAGACGGCGATGCGCACGGCAGGGGCTTCCAATACCCGATTCCGACCTATTCCATCACTAAGGATTTCGATTGGTCCCCCACCGAAAACAACCGGCTTTTGTTCGAAATGACGGCAAAATACGGCACACCGTATTTCTCCAACTATGTCAACAGCGACATGAAGCCCAGCGATATCCGCTCAATGTGCTGCCGTCTGCGCCTTGACCTGCGCGAGCTGCGCAAAAAGAGCGGCGGATTTTTCGGAAGCGGTGAAAGCACCGGCAGCGTCGGCGTTGTTACGCTGAACATGCCGCGTCTCGCCTACCTTTCCGCAAACGAGCAGGAGTTCTATCAGAGGCTTGACAAGCTTATGGACATTGCCGCACGTTCGCTGCATGTAAAGCGTACCGTCATCGGCAGACTGCTTGACGAAGGACTCTATCCCTATACAAAACGCTATCTCGGTTCGTTCAACAACCATTTTTCCACCATCGGACTTGTCGGCATGAACGAGGCTTGCCTTAACGCAAGCTGGCTGCGCGAGGACCTGTCGCACAGAGAGGCGCAGGAATTCACAAAGGCGGTTTTGAACCATATGCGCGGCAGGCTTTCCGACTATCAGGAACAGTACGACGGGGAATTGTTCAACCTTGAGGCAACTCCGGCGGAGTCCACTGTGTATCGCTTTGCAAAATACGACGCAAAGAACTTCCCCGGCATAATCACCGCCGGAAAAGAGGGCGAAACGCCTTATTACACCAACAGCTCACATCTTCCCGTCAGCTATACGGAAGATATTTTCTCTGCACTGGATATTCAGGACGAGCTGCAAACGCTCTATACCTCCGGCACGGTGTTCCACACCTTCCTCGGTGAAAAACTGCCCGATTGGCAGAGTGCGGCGACCCTTGTTCGCAAAATTGCGGAGAATTATAAGCTGCCTTATTATACCATCTCCCCCACCTACTCGGTTTGCCGCACGCACGGTTATCTTGCAGGCGAGCAGCACACATGCCCGCATTGCGGAAGCAAAACCGAGGTTTACAGCCGAATCACCGGTTACTACCGCCCGGTGCAGAATTGGAACGACGGCAAAGTTCAGGAGTTTAAAGACAGGAAGGTGTACAGCATGCTGGACTACCGCGAGCATAAGCAGCGCAAAGCCGAAGCTGCCGCCGCCGCTGAAAAAAACGCATCCCCCGATGTTGCGGCTGCATACACGCTTTTCACAACAAAAACCTGCCCGAACTGCAAAGCGGCAAAGGCGATTCTCGACCGAGCCGGAATCAAATATGATGTTGTTGATGCGGAAGACGAGCCCGAGCTTGCTCTGCGCTACGGCGTGATGCAGGTTCCCGCATTGGTTGTTGTCAGTTTCGGCGAAAACGGCTCCGGCAACGCCGAAAAGCTGTCCGGTGTCGGACCTATCAACGGCTTTGTGCGCAGCATGGGCTGTGAACAGACGGCGAACTGAGTGTCCTGCTCACAAATTTCCGGTAATGAAATAACAAGTACGATCTGCCGCCGGGCAAAGTGATTGCCTTCACCCGCCGCATAAAAATGCAGCCCGTGTTTGTCACTTGGTCCGTGCGGCATTGTATTATTGCCTGTTTTTACTTTATTGTCCAACGGAGTGTTTATTTTATGGAACTTTTCGACACACATGCCCACCTTTCGGATGAAGCCTTTGACGAGGACAGGCATTCGCTGATTCCTAAGCTTTTCGAAAGCGGCGTCACACGCATTATCGATGTTGCCTGCGATGTTCGCACCGCTGACCGAACGATTGAACTCATCGATCGCTATCCCTTCATTTACGGAACCGTTGGAATGCATCCGCACGATGTTTCCGCAATGGATAATGCGCTGATGGACAGAATTTCGGATATTTTGCAGCACAAAAAAATGCTTGCTCTCGGTGAAATCGGGTTGGATTATCACTATGACCTTTCCCCGCGCGATTGCCAGAGAAAATGGTTTGCGGAACAGCTTGAGCTTGCAAAGCAGCTCGGTTATCCCGTTGTGCTCCATATTCGCGAAGCATTCGGGGACTGCATGGACATTCTTCACGCACACCGTGACGGACTGCGCGGAGTTATGCATTGCTATTCCGGAAGCGTTGAAACGGCATTTGAATGCCTTGACTTAGGACTGAAATTCAGTTTCGGCGGAGCCGTAACTTTTAAAAACGCAAAAAAACCCGTTGAAGTTGTTCAAAAGCTGCCGCTCGACAGCATCATGCTGGAAACGGACTGCCCCTACATGACCCCCGTGCCGCATCGCGGCGAACGCAACCACCCCGGGTTTATGCACCTTACGGCAGAAAAAATTGCGGAAGTTCGCGGCATTTCAGCAGAGGAAGTCTGCTCCGCAGCTTATAAAACTGCCAATAGCTTTTTCGGCATTGAATAATGAAATGAATAAATGCCCGCCGCACTTCCGTATTCACGGCAAATGCTGCGGGCTTGTCAATGCTTTATTTTACAATTAATTCACACTTTTCGGTTTTCAAACCGCTTAAGCTCGGCGGTCATTCCCCATTCGCGTTCGAGTTTTGTTTTGCTATTTCCATGATTTCGGGATATTTTCGGGTTATATAGGCATAGCCCGCTTCGCTGTGCGGAAGGCCGCATGCAGAGCAGTCCTTCACGCCACCCGCAATGAATTTGAAATTCCCGCCGCATTTATCGCCCAATGCATACAGCGGACAATAGCAGAAAAGGCAGTTGAAAAAACCGTTTTCAGGCAGTTTGTGGCAGGGGAAATACTCGCACCTGCTGTTTTGAAAATATGCAAAATGCGGCTGACCGTAATTTTCTCGCTGCTCAGTTTCCGAACCGCTCGTGCTCATATCATTCACATTTTTTGTTTCATCCATGTTCAAAATAGCTCCTTCTTGATAGAATCCGATATTCTGCAATGCGTTCCGTTTCAGCTTTCCGCAGCTTTTTCTGCATTCTGCATACTGTCAATGTATTCGCAGGCCGCAATCGCCGCAACGCCGCCGTCCGCGCCCGCTGTCACAAGCTGTCTTACGGATTTTGTTCTGCAATCCCCCGCTGCAAAAATCTCCGGTCTGGAAGTTTTGCAGTCCTCGCCCGAACGGATAAAACCGCTCTCATCAAGCTTCACAAGCTCCGCAAACACACCGTTGTTCGGCGCAAACCCAACGGCAATGAATGCGCCGCTGACCGAAAGCTCCCTTTCCTCGCCCGTTTCACGATTTTTAACAACGATTCCGGAAAGCTTGCCTTCCCCGATGAAGCGCGCAACGGTGCTGTTCAGAACCGGCTCAATGTTTGCGCAGGCAGCAAGTCCGTCCGCAACATGTTTTTCGGCACGAAATTCGCTGCGGCGGTGAATCAGATAAACCTTGCTGCAAATCTTTGAAAGATATATCGCATCCTGAACGGCTGTGTTTCCTCCGCCGATGACCGCAACGGCTTTATCCTTAAAAAACGCACCGTCGCAAACTGCGCAAAATGATATTCCGCTGCCGATAAATTTCTGTTCGCCCTCCGCGCCGGGCAATCTGTGTTTAAGTCCGGTGGCAATTATGAGCGTTCGTCCCGTAAATTCCTGATAATCGGTTCGAACCGTCACTGTTTTGTCCGCATTTTCGCTGACCTCAACGACGGCACCGACTTCAACATCCGCACCGAGATTCATGACCTGCTCAACAAGCACTTCAACAAGCTCATTGCCGCTCATCGGGCGTGTGAACGGGTAGTTTTCAACATGCGGGGAGAGCGTTATCTGTCCGCCGAATGCTTCTTTTTCAATAAGAAGCACGGATTTTCCTGCGCGACGCGCATAAACTGCGGCTGTCAACCCGGCAGGCCCCGCGCCTGCAATTATAATGTCATAAATTTTTTGCTGCATTGGAAATCCCTCCGTTACATCAGTTTCTTCAGCGGTTCAAGTTCCAGTTTGTCGAAAGTTCTAAGCGCATTGTAAAGCTCCGCCGCGATAAGACGCATTCCTCCCACGGAATTGCTTTCGATATTGCAGGGCATGAGCGGATCGTGCAGGCTGCGGCGAACAAGGAACCAGCCGTTTCCGTGCGTTTCGTCCGCATTCACGCGGACTCCCTCGTAATTCGGCTGAACAATTTCAAATCCGGGAAGGTTTGAAAAATGCTTTTCCACAGTTTCCAATACGGCGGCGGTGTAATCCGCCGTGTCGTCAAGCAGCACATTGAGCCGCGCTTCCGCGCTTTCGCAGGGTTCTTTAAGGTTTGCAATAAGTTCGTTCAAAGTCTTGCCTTCGCGCCGCGCTTCAACAAGCGCGACAAGCAGCTTTACAATTATGTATGCACCGTCATCAAGAAAATAGTTTTCACGCAATGCACCGTGGCCGCTGGTCTCCATAGCGAGTATCGCATTAGCGAATATCGCATTTTTTGCCGCTTCTTCCAAGGCAAGCAGGCGTTTCGCTTCGTTTATAACGTTGCGATAGCCGCGCTTGAACCTGTGGTGACGGCAGCCGAGGGAGTTGATGAAATCCGTGAGTCCGGTTGATGTAATCGAATCCGTAACAACTGTTATCGGGCCGTACTGACGAACGAGAATCGCCGTCATAAGCGCAATCAGCCTGTTCCTGTCAAGCGCAATAACGCCGCCGTCGGAAGGGAGGACCGCGCCCGCTCTGTCAACATCGGTGTCGAAAATAATGCCGAAATCCGCACCCGTTTCCGTAACGGCATCACATATGCTGCGCATTGCTTCGGCATTTTCGGGATTGGGCTGATGATTCGGGAACCTTCCGTCAGGTTCAAGGAACCTGCTGCCCGTGATATCCGCACCCAACGGTTCAAGCAGCCGTTCGGCAAAGAACCCCCCCGCACCGTTGCCGGCATCAACAACGATTTTAAGGCCGCTGAAGGGTTTTTCCTCTTTTGCGCAGCCGAGTGCGGAAAGGATTTTTTCTTTAAGTCCGTTTACATAGGGCGTCATAACGTCAACCGTTCCGCATTGGCCGCGCTGCGCGGCAATCGGAAATGCGGCTTCTTCGGCGGACGCAAGAATTGCCGTAATATCGGCCTTTTCAAGCCCGCCCGCAATTGCGGTGAAAAATTTCATGCCGTTGCGTTCCATCGGCAAATGGCTTGCCGTGACCATTATTCCGGCATCAAAATGCAGTTCGTTCACGCAGCACATAAACATTGCAGGAGTACTTGCAAGGCCGCCGTCATAAGCATTTGCACCGACGGAAGCAATACCGTCCGCAAGCCAGACAGTGAGCTGTTCACCGCTCAGTCTTGAATCCCTGCCTATTGCAATACGCAGTTCGGAAGCGGGCTTATTTGCCCTGTCCGCAGCAAAAAGCGCAAATGCCGCGCCGATGCGCACAACGCTGTTCTGCGTTAAATTCACGGGCTTTCCGCCCTCGGTTTCAATCGCAACCCCGCGAATATCGCTTCCATTCTGAAGTTTTTTAAAGTCAGTCATGCCATTCCTCACATTTCATTCGGGCTGTTTTCTTGCGGTACAACAAACAGGGCAGCCGCAAAACCGCCCGTTTGCAAATTACAAAAATCAAATCGATCTTATCAGGCTTCGAAATAGTCGCCCCTGCGGTAATCATACAGCGCATTCACAAAGCCCTTGTCGATATTGTCAAGCACCTTGCCCGTGCCGATTGCAACGCAGGAAATGGGATCCTCCGCAACATAGCAGGGAACCTTCGTGTGTTCGGCAACGAATTTATCCATGCCGTAAAGCAGCGCGCCGCCGCCCGTGAGGCAAATGCCGTTTTCCGCAATGTCGCTTGCAAGTTCCGGCGGAGTTTTTTCAAAAAGGTTTCGAACCGTTTCAAGGATATTCTGAAGAGGTTCTTCAAGCGCATCGATCATTTCGTTTGAGCCGATCGTTATCGCCTGCGGCAGACCGGAAATCAGGTTGCGGCCTTTAACGTCGATAAATACCTGTTCCTTGCGCGGATAAGCCGAGCCGATGCGAATTTTCATCTCCTCTGCGGTGCGCTCACCGATAAGAAGGTTGTGCTTTTTGCGCATATAACGAACGATGGATTCATCAAACCTGTCGCCCGCAACTTTTATTGATTCGCTGAGAACAGAACCGCCGAGAGAGATTATCGCAACGTCGGTTGTTCCGCCGCCGATATCAACGACCATGTTGCCGCGCGGCTGGGAAATGTCTATCCCTGCACCGATTGCGGCGGCGATGGGTTCTTCAATAAGGTAGGTGTGGCGCGCACCCGCCTCCTCGGTCGCCTCGATTACGGAACGCTTTTCGACTTCCGTAACGCCGGACGGAACGCACACAACCACGCGGGGCTTAAAGAAAATGCGTGTGCCGACAACCTTTTTGAGGAAGTGGCGCAGCAGTCTTTCCGTAATGTCGAAATTGGAAATAACGCCGTCGCGAAGCGGACGTATCGCAACGATATTGCCCGGAGTCCTTCCGAGCATACGGCGCGCTTCCTCGCCGACAGCATAAATCTTGCCCGTTATTTTTTCAACCGCAACAACGGAGGGTTCACGCAGCACGATACCCTTGTTTTTTACATATACCAATACGCTGGAGGTACCGAGATCGATACCGACATCGTTGAATTCAAACATACCCATTATTTTTAACTCCTAACAAAACCCGAAGTCGGGGGAAGTTCATTGTAGTTACAGCTCTTCAGGGAGTTCCCGTGCTCATTCATCATTGCAAAACAGCCGAATGAAGTTTGAGCGCAAAAATACCCATATGCTATTATTTTAACATTAATCAACGTTCCAATACAATAGTGAATGCGGCTTTTTTTTAAAAAAATTTAAACATTTTTCGATATAATCGGTAAGTATTGCAAATTCGGCGAATATGCTTTTGCAAGGGGTGCAAATCCTGCTTTCGATTTCGTCTTCCCCCTGTTCTAAACAGCTTGGAAAGGATGCTCATAATGATTTTCACCTTCAGACCCTGCAACAGGCGTGCACATTACAGAAAGCGCAAAGTTCCGCGCTTTATCGTGTCGCTGCTGCTCTCACTGCTCTGCATAACCGCCGTTGTTGTGCTGCTGCTGCTTGCCCCGCAATGGGTGTTGATACTGATAATTGCCGTGCTGATGTTCTGCATCTGTTTTATCTCACGCTGAACTTCGGCTGCATTTTTAAAGCCCTGTACCGGGTATTCGGCAGTCGGCGGAACACGAAAACCCAACCGTTGATACCGAACAATCAACAAGCGGCTCGCAGCTGTTCCCCCGTTTCAAAGTCAAAAAAGAGCGGAAACACGGCTTCCGCCGCGCCTCCGCTCTGCCCGTTCTGCCGAGCCGAAAAACCAACCCGGCAGAATGTATTCGTTTCAGATCATCCGGAGCGTTCCGAATAACCTGTTTTTCCGATAAAAGTCGGAATTTACTTTGCTTCCTGAAGCATGTTCAGAAATGCTGCTTTGGGTGCAACTCCCATCTGTCTCTGAACCGCCTCGCCGTTCCTGAACAGGATTACCGTCGGAATGCTTGCAATACCGAAACGCTTTGCAAGTTCCGGCTGTTCGTCAACATTAACCTTGCCGACGCGATAGCTTCCGTCGCTTTCGTTCGCAAGCTGCTGAATAACGCCCGAAAGCATCCTGCACGGGCCGCACCATGCAGCCCAGAAGTCAACGAGTATCGGAGTCGATTTGCCGATCTCGGCATCAAAGTTATCAAGAGTGAGTTCAAGTTCCATTGCAAAAAGCTCCTTTCGATTTATAAAGTTCTCTGTTTGCAGGCTCTTGATTCATGGTTTGCTGCAATTCGGCAAACAAATTTAACAGGCAGCACAAATCAATACCTGCTGTTTTCACTTCAGCCGTCCGTGCGCTGCACAGAAACGGCATCCGCATTCAACGTCATGGGCAGCGGACTTCGGCAGCAATTGACAGCGCATTTATCGATTCCAAACGAAATCGTGCGCTTTTTCTTCGCCGCGCAGCACGCGCAGACCGCCCGCCGCAAGCGCTTCCATTTCGAATTCGCCCGCCATGACTTCCATCGGAGCGATCCACTCAACGTGGGGGCGAATCATATCCATCAGCATCCTGCTGTTTGCAAGCCCGCCGGTGATAACGATCCTGTCAACCTTGCCGCAAACAACGCTTGCAAGGTCCGCAATGCCCTTCGCGTGGCTGCGTGCCATTGCATCGTAAACAAGGCGCGCGTGTTCGTCACCCGATTCAATCATGCGCTCAACCTCGATTGCATCGCTTGTTCCGAGAAGAGCCGACAGGCCGGACTTTCCGCGTATATAGCGGCTCATCTCAGTCTTCGTATATTTACCGCTGTAGCAAAGCATTGCAAGCTCCATCGCCTGAATTTTGCCGCAGCGTTCGGGTGCAAACCCGGCATCGTCATCGCTGTAGCAATCGATGCAGCGTCCGTTATGAACGAGCCATGTGGAGCAGCCGCCGCCGATATGGTCAACAATTATCGTGCAGTCTTCGAGTTTTTTGCCGAGAATCTCTTCGGCGCATTTTCTCGCCATTGCGCGGCTGTTGAGCACATGCCCGCGGCTTGCCTTTGAAATTTCGGGCATACCGGTGATTCTTGCAACATCTTCAAGCTCATCCACGGCAACGGGGTCATAGACCATTGCGGGAATGCCGAGGGGACGTGCAATTGCATCCGCAAGCACGCAGGCAAGGTTTGAAATATGAACGTTTACCTTCGCTGCATAGAAATAGTCGATCATATCCTTGTTGACATTGAATGCACCGGAAGGTACGGGAGGCAGCAGACCGCCGCGCGCCATAACGCAGGTGAGGGTGGACTTGTCGATTCCCGCAGCCTCAAGAGCGGCATTGATGTGCTCCATGCGGTAATCAAACTGATCCATGACCCACGAAAACGCTTTAACTTCATCCAGCGGGTGACGTATCGTCTGAGCCATGATCTGTTTATCGTCGTCAAAAACCGCGATTTTCGTTGAAGTTGAACCGGGGTTGATAACGAGGATTCTTTCAGCTTTTTTGTTCTCCATAGATGTTTCCGTAATTTAAGCGATTACCGAGACTCAGCCGACAAACCCCGCGCCCATTGCGAGGGAGTAATACTTCTCTTCCGCACTGGAACCGCGGCTGGTGAGCACGATGGGAACCTTGCAGCCCATAACGATGCCGGCCATTCTGCCGCCGCAGGTATAGGTCAGGCACTTGCCGAGAACGTTGCCGACAACGATTTCGGGAACGAGAAGAATGTCAAAGTCGCCGCAGCAGGGGCAGGCGGTGTAGCCCTTTACGGCGGAAAGCTCGGGAACCATTGCAAGGTCGTAGCTGATGGGACCTTCAACATAGCATTCGCCGAGTTCGCCCGCAAGGCTCATGCGCTTAAGCTCTGCACCGTCAACGGTTTCCTGCATTTTGGGGTTGATGGTTTCGATTGCGCAAAGCGCAGCAACATTGGGCTTCTCAACGCCGATTTTATGGAAGAACCGAACGGCGTTCTTAACGATGCCGACTTTCTTTTCAAGGTCGGGATAGGTGCACATGCCTCCGTCGGTAACGCCGAGGAGTTTGTGATAACCGGGAACTTCAAACAGCATGACGTGGCTCATGAGTGAACCGGTGCGCAGATCTGCATCGGGTGAAAGGACGCCCTTGAGCAGATTGCCTGTCATTATTTTGCCCTTCATGAGGAAATCGGCCTTGCCCGCATGAATGAGCTTTGCGGCGCATACGCTGGGGTGCATACCCTCGGGAACAACTTCGATTGCGAAATCATCGGGATTCTTGCCGAGAGAAACGAGAAGAGCCTTCAGCTCGTCAAGCTTGTCCGCTTCAACAACGAGTACGGCGTCCACAAGATCGCTTGCGTGAATAACGGCTTCAAGTGCGTGTGCATCGTTTGCGCAAACGAGTGCAACTGTTGATTTTTTGCCGGATTTAACCTTGGCAACGAGTTCATCAAAAGTTTTAACGGTCATATTATGCCTCCGTTTTTTTTGTTTGGTTCATGCCGAATTGCATCGGCAATGCTTTTCAGGTTTATTTTACTATCTTTTTGATAAAAGCGCAACATACAGGCGGCGCATTTTGCGGATATATCCGAACTTGCGCCGCCCATGCGGTTCGTTATGGGTTTTATGCCGGGGTTTCTTTCGGAACCAAACAGCGGATTTTTATATTTTCCTTCCCGCAGCAGCGGCAAAACTGTCATTTTCCCACGTTCTCATTCTGTATATGCTCCCCTGCGGATTATTTCCCGAACGGCAGCGAAATGAAAACCTCAAACTCCCCGTTCTGAACATTCGGAACGAACTCCCCGCCGTTTTCGCGGCAGATTCGCTTCATGTTGCCCATTCCGTAGCCATGGTTCCCGACAGCGCGCCTCGCACTCTGTATAAATGCCATTTCAACAGTCTGCTTCGCCTCGCAGCGGTTGCGCACGGTAATTTCAAGCGCACACTCCGTCTGTCGAATCCGAACGAAGATCTTTTTGGGTTCCCCGTCCAAAAGCCTTTGCGTGCCCTCAATCGCGTTGTCGAGTGCATTTGCAAGCAGTGCGCAAAGCTCCGCATCGGATATTGCAATCGAATCCGCGTTGAGCTTTTCGGTTTCATAGTCCGACTCAATGCCCGCTTTCTTCATGGCATCGATTTTCGCCCACATGATTTCGTCAATAACACTAACGCCGGAAAGCGGGATTTCAACACGATTCTGTTTCATTATATGTGTGATTTTTTCTATAAATTCTTTAATTTCCTCCCGTTTTCCTTCGGCATTCAGCTTCCGCAGTCTGCGGATGTTTGCACGCATATTCTGCTCAATGCGGTGAACATCCTCCGCATGGCCGGCCTTCTGAACACCCAGCTGCAATTCAAACTGTGCCTTCCTTGCCTCTTCTTCATTGTCCGCCATTTGTTTTTGTGCAACGGAAATATTCGAAAGGAGGCGGAACTGAAAACCGATGCTCAGTATCGTAAGCAGCGCGAACGGTATCAGCAATGCCGAAACCGTGCTCACGAGAGGAACGATTTTGAATGCGATCAACAGGAACAGTATCATCAGCACCGCAGACAAAATCGGCAGAAGAGAAAGCTTCAGTTTCTGAACACCCGTGATGCTTCCGAACCACATGTTCGGAACGCGGCGCATTGCAAGCCCCGCTGCAACAACCGGCATGGAAATGAACACGGAAACAACATGCTGAACCAAACCGTGAGCACGGAGATACTCCGACGGATTCAAGCCCGCTGCAATAAATGCACGATACATGATAAACTCTCCGCCCAGCATGATAACAGAGTGACCGACCGCCATGAGCAGCTTTTTAAGGAAGCTGCCTTCATACAGCAGTTCAAACAGAACAATATAGCAGACAACTTTACCGCATATTACGGAAAACTTCCCGACTTCGTTCAGACCCGACGGAAGCAGCGCAAACCCGCACAGCATCAGCGTGAATGCAAGCCATTGAACCGTAAAGATTTTCGGCTTGCGTCCCGTTTTGAAAACATCTCTGCGGCTCAGCAAAGAGATTGCGTAATAGTCAACCGTCCATGCAACAACTGCGTTTAAAAGACAGGAAACGATAATCCTGAGCACTGTTGAAAGGTTCATACATTTTCCTCCGTTTTGGTGCTGTCGGTGTTATTGCCGGCATTCTCGTACTTTTTGCCGGTGTCGGAACCGGTATATGACGAAAATCTTTCAATCGGAATGCATACTGTTCGTCCGTATTCCGCAATGCTGCTGTCCGTTTCGACCTTAATCTTCGACTCAATGTCATTGAGCATCGCATCGATTCGCTCGCCGTCGCCCTGTTCGTTCAGTATATGTATCATCAGCAGCAGGTTTTTCATGTCGTGTTCAAGCCGACGCACGTCTTCGCCGTGACGCACCGTTTCCTGCACTTTTTCAAGTTCGAACTGCGCTTCCTGCGCGGATGCCGCTGCTGCTCTTGCATGCTGCTGCGTTTTCAGCATCTCCGAAAAAATATCCAATTGGAACGTGATTCCGACCGCAAGCGATGCAATGAGCACAAGCGAAGCACAGCCGACCGGCAATCCCGGCGGAATTAAACTGTATTCAAGCATGCAGAAAACGATCACTGCCGCGCCGGCAGCTATCGGCAGCGCAGAAAGCTTTTGCAGCTGTTTTGATGAAAGGCTTTTTGTTGGGAATTCTCTTATTCTGTGCGCAACAAAGCCCACGATAAACACAAGCAGCGATGAAAGCAGATCACACATCAGAACCCAAAAGCTGAACTTGACATATAAGCGTTCAATCGGAATTCCGAGTGCGTAAATTGCATTCAGACTCAGGAACTCGCCTATGAGCAGCGTGAAAAAATGAGCAGCACCCATCAGAACGCGCAGAGCGAACTTTCCTTTATACATGAATATGACAATCGCAAACTGCATAACAAGCTTATACACGGTTGTGTATGCCGTGTTCTCGTGCGACAAAAACTGAAATGTTGTCACAAGAGTCAGTATGTATGCCAGCCGTTGAAAATTAAAGAACGGAATCTTTCTTTTCGGGACAAATCGTCGTCCAAGCACGGATGTCATCATATAATCCGCACCGAATGCATATATGACCACCAGCAGAAGCTCGCAGATTTTATAAAACGTTACCGAACTCATAAATTTCCGCCCCCGTTCTTCGCCCTGTTGTCTGCCGTCACGGCCTGCTCCGCATATTTGCAGGATACGGGCAGTTCCATTTCGTTGTTTGCAGCAAATTCTCCGTTCCCGCGGTGAACATCCCCCGCACACGAATCCGCAGAACCGATGCAAGTTCGAAATTTTTCAATCGGAATGCATGCGCCATGTTCCTTTTCTTGAATGCCGCCGTCCGCTTCGGCCTTTATTTCTGTTTCAATTCTGTCGATCACTGCATCTATACGTCCACTGTCGCCCCGCTCGTTAAGCATATGGACAAGCAGCAGCAGATTCTTCATATCGTGCTCAAGTCGTTGTACGGCTTCACCGTGGCTTACCGCTGCCCTCACCTTCTTAAGTTCAAGCTGCGCTCGCTGCGCATCCGCCACAGCATCAGCCGCATACTGCTGCGTTTTCAGCATTTTCGAAAAAACATCCAACTGCAGCATTATTCCTGCTGCCAGCGCAGAAATCAGTGTAAGCGAAATGCAGCCGACTTCCGGACCGGGCGAAATGAATCCGTACTGAAGCAAACAGAAAAAAACCACCGCAAAGCAGACGGTAATCGGCAGCGCGGACACTTCTCTGAACTGTGTCTCGCAGGAAGCCTCGGTCGGGAACTTGCCGATCCTGCGTACAGCAAAGCCGACAGCAAAAACGCAGAACGAAGAGAGCAATTCGCTCATGAGCATACCCAGATAAAAGTTGTTTTCGAAAAAGCCGTTATACAGCAATCCGAACGCGCCCAAAATGTTTATGCTCAGAAACTCTCCGGTAAACATTGTGAATATATGGATGGCATACATCAGCAATCGCAGCGTAACCCTTCCCTTGTACATGAATATGACTGCCACAAGATATGCCGCCAACTTGATAATCGATACATATACAGTGTTTTCATGCGTAACAAACGGCAGCCTTGCACATAAAACGACAGCATAACCCAACACTTGGGGAGTAAAGCAGCAATTCCTTTTTTTATTCACAAACCTGCGCTCAAGCACCGATGCCATCATGTAGTCCGCAAAGAAAGCCTTCAGCACCGACACCGGAACGCAGCATAGCTTAAAAAACGCTGCCGGACTCATAGCCTTCCGTCCCCGTTCTTTGCCCTGTTGTATGCAGTCACGGCCTGCACCGCATAGCTGCGGGATACGGGCAGCCTCGTTCCGGTGCTCATACTGAACTCCTTGCTGACTACGTTATATGCCTTTATATGGTGCGGATTCACGAGAATGCTCCTGTAGCAGCGCACAAATCCGCTGCTCTTAAGTTTTTCTTCATATTCGGAAATCGTACCCGTGGTGTTAATCTCGTCTTTTCTGCCTTCGATTGACATCTCGATTTTGATGCTGCGTCCGCGGACTTCGATATAAGTAACATCATTGACCGCAATTCTGCGTTCCTCGCTTGCTCTTCCGACATAAATGTAACGCTTGCAATCGGAATAAAAATCGATATAGAGGCGCAGAAGTCTTGTTACCTCTTCAATCGTTGCCGGTTTGTCAACATAGCCTATCGGCCTGTATTGAAATGCATCGTTCCTCGCTTCGCCGTATGAAGTAACAATTGCAATTTCAGTGTTCAGTCTCATTCTGCGAATCTCTTGCGCAACGCCGAACCCGCTTTCCTTATTCATGAGAAGATCCAAAAAAGCAAGATCGAACCGCTTTGTTTTTAAAGCGTCAATCATCATCAACGGGTTCGTAAATACCGTTATCTCATATGAAAGCTCTCTTTCGTCCATCGAATTCTCGCCGTACAGAATTTCCTTCATTCCGGCGTCGACAAGAGCATGAAGTGCCTCCGCAAAGACAGCTTCATCGTCGCAAATTGCAATACTTATCATTTTCGAATTTCCCCAATCCTTTTCGGAAGCTCCGCTCAATGCTTTTTGCACGAAAAAACATTTACCCAAAGTCTTTCCCCGCAAAACCTGTCTGTTCAGAGCATTCCTGTGTATATCGCTTTGTGTCTATTATAGCATATTACTTCTGATTGCGGAAGTATCGGCGTTTTTCTTCCGAAAATGCGAAACCTCCGCATTTTGTTTAATTCAGTTTCCGGAAATCTTGTCAAAAATTAGCTGACCATTGTACACTTTAAGGATTATTCGCTTTAGTTTTTTATCACCCGAACACAATTCGGGAAAAGCACAAAACAAATTCCGTTCAGTAAATATATTATCTATTTTTCGGTGTGCTTGCAACGGCCACCGCATTATGTTATTATTGCGGTAAAACCCGGCTGAAAGCTTCGGCCGCAGCTAAGGAGGCCGCCCGTGCAGCAAAAAAACAATTCGCGTAGCATTCGCATTTGCGCTGTCTGCTTTGCACTGCTGATTATGCTTATTGCGGCAGCAACATATTATTTTGCATGCCGCGGAACAGAATACCGCATACTTGACGATGCGGAGATTCAGCAAATGTCGGCACGCAGCGAGTATTCAACGGAAGCTCAGCGCACCCTTGCGGAATCCGCGCTTATGCTTGTCGGAAAGGTCAACTATTTTTGGGGCGGCAAGAGTTACACCGTCGGTTGGGATGACCGTTGGGGCAAACCTGCCGAAGTCACAAGCCCCGGCCATTCCACAAGCGGAACAACCATCCCTTACGGACTGGACTGCTCCGGATTTGTGCTTTGGTGTTATATTCAATTGGGCGCGGACAAAACCGAAACGATTGAAAAAATCGGCGTCGGCACATGGAATCAGTGGGATAAATCCGCTGAAATTAAAAAAAGCGATGTTCGGATTGGCGATCTTGCGTTCATCAACAAATACCCCGGAAGCGACGGAAACCATGTCGGAATCTGTGTCGGCTTTCTGAAAAACGGTGAACCGCTTATTGCGCATTGCTCCGCAACGCAGAACAAAGTCGTTGTTTCCACATGCGGCAGCGAATTCAAATACTTCCGCAGGCCGTGTTCGGTGTTGACTGCGAATTGAACGGAACTTTTCAAAATTCGGCAGCATGCCGATTGAGCATACGCACTCTTTCGGCAGATTAATAATTAAGGAGGCGTTTACCGCCATGAAAAAAACTTCATTATCAAGCTATCGCAATCACGCGCTGTTCGCTCTTCTTGCGCTGTTGTTTGCGGCATGTGTTTTCTGCCTCGGCTGCAATTCCGGCAGCGACTCGCAGCAAACACCCGCACCCGCATCGGCAACACCCGCACCGACAGAGGTCCCGACGGCAACACCCGTACCCGAACCTGTGCGTAAACTCACAAGCTTTGATACATCCCTGCTTCCCGTGCTGCATCCGTTCGGACAAAGCGGCGCACTTGCCTGCCAAAGTGATTACGAAAGCAAAAAAACAATGTTCACAACCGTCGATATTGTTTCGGACAGTGTCATAAAGTCCGTAACGATTGACGGAAACTGGTCCGTTTCGGACGAAATCTTTCCGGACGACACCTTTGCCGCATTCAACGCTGACGAAAACGAGTGGATCCTTTTCGATTCCGATTTGAATCAAAAGAAACGTTTCGATGTTGAAACGATTTACGGTCAGTTTTCGCATGATTTGACAGAATACTATTTTCTTAAGGATTCCGTGCTGTGCAGCATGAATATCGAAACCGGCAAAGTCTCCCCCGTGGAAGCCGCATTCAACCTGCGGTTCAATTCGCTTGTTGACATACACCCGACCGAGGACAAACTGTTTTTGGATGCTTTTCTTTCCCCGGACACAATGCTTTGCGGAACGGCTCTGCTCGACCTTGGTTCAAATTCATTCTCAATGATTTCCTCCGACTCGTTCATTCCGCATTTCACCGAGGATTCGGATGTTTATTTCTTTAAATACAACACCGATGCCGGCGGATACGATGTTACATATTCCGCCGACGGCAGTTTTGTTTTTGCGGATGCCTCCCTGCTGCCCGGCGGCGAAACCGAGCTTTACCCCGTTCCCTATTCGGACTGCATCGTAACATCCGGAAATTCCCCCGCTTTGTTCAGGCTCGGCAGCGCGCTTGAGTGCTGCGACCTTACCCAATACGGCATCGAGCATGAGCTTCTTGCACAGTGCTTCATGCCGAACATCGGCGGAATCATAGCGGTGAGTTACGTTGAATCACAATTTGAATTTAACCTGATTTCTCCGTCCGTGCTTGATTATTCCGTTATTGACGGCACCGAACCGGCTGAATCCATGCTCACCGTCAACGAATACATTGCCGAGGATTATTGGTCCGCCGTGAACGGCAGCAGCCTCCCCGAAAATCTTCAGGGAGTGCGCAGCCGTGCGGATGAAATTTCCGAAAAATACGGGGTGCGCATCCTGCTCTCCTCCCAGTGTCTGCCCGCATGTACTTTTGCCGAGTACCCGACGACCACAACCGATCAAATGGATCTTGCAGACGAAGCCGCATCAATAAACGCGGCACTCGATTCTCTCGAAGAAGCTCTTTCGCTCTATCCCGCGGGCTTTTTCCCGCAGTTTCGTTCGGAATTCGGTGACGGCGGCATACGCATAATGCTTGTCGGCGGGTTTGAAAGCAATTTCAACATGATCGGCTACAGCGTGCAAAACTCTTTGTGGCATAATATTTATGTAGACATTTTCTCCGAAGGGCTTGTCGGCACCTATTGCCACGAGATCTGGCACGCAACGGAGGATCATATCACAAGCATCAACTACGGCGAATTCGATGTTGTTCAATGGGCCGAGCTGAACCCCGACGGCTTCCAATACATCTTTGATCCTGCCGAAAGCATTCTGAACGAGGGTGATTACACTTATTTCGGCTCGACAAAACCCAAGGACTGCTATTTCATCGACGGTTATGCAAAAACCAATGAACGCGAGGATCGCGCCCGAATCATGGAATATGCAATGACTGGTTTCTTCGGCAGTGAGCTTTCGGAATATCCGCACCTTTACGCAAAGCTCCGATACATGAGCGATAAGATTCGCCAATACTTCGACACAACCGGCTGGAGCACTCCCCGTTGGGAGGATGCCCTCGGCGAATAAACCGAAAACTCCGAACGGTTTATGTTTGCATAAGGCGTATGTTTTCTGCAAATATATTCCCACGGCGTTTTCACGGAACACTCGTTCCGCAGGCGTTTCCGCTTTCAACTAAAACGCAACAAATCAACAGCTTCCGCAAATTTTATGCACTTGCGGAGGCTGTTTTTGTTTGTGTTTCGACGTAAAGAATAAATGATTTTTTATCTTGACAACGATAGGTAATACGGTATAATATAGTCATCACATTTGAGGGAGGCGATGCATTCTCCGCCAAGCAGGCTTCCGCAGTCAAACGACAGCGGAAATCATTTCACCGGTTCGGACGTCACGGAACAATGTTCGGCATATTGTCCCCGTGAAACTTCTTCTCCGAGCGCAGCCGTTTGAAATGACACCCCCGACGACGACACACACTATCATTAATCGGAAGGAATATGACTATGAAAAAACATTATCTTTTCATCGCAGCAATACTTGCTGTATGCATCTGTTCGGCGCTTGCATGTTCTTCCGTTCACAAAACGGAAACGACACCGACCGCACAACCGACCGCACAACCGACCGAATGGCAAGCCGGTCATCAAGTTCCCCCCGACAGCATTGAGTTCCGCAGTGTTGAAGAAATGCAGGCATTTTTTGCATCCGTGAAGCTGGATGAGAGCAAGGTTGAAAGCTACATTGAAGAGCGTGGAATCCGCCGCTGCTGCGGCGTCCGCAACAAGGCGGAGCTGTCCGATCTGTTGGAACGCTTTGACAGGATTCCCTTCCCGACCCACCCGAAGTATAAACCGCATTACATGGATTATTACCCCACATTCGGGCGTTTTTCCCTTGTGTACCTCTTTGATAAAGGACACGGTTACTTCACGATTTTTGAGGGGCTTTCCGCCGATTCGGAAACACTGCTCAACGGCAAAATCAAGTCAAAGGACGTTACGCAAATAATTCCGACCGGTTCGGACAAAATACGCAGACTCTATATTGTTAACGATACGGATGTTTCCGATGATGCCGTTACGTTCTGGGCGGATATTGACGGTTTCCTTGTTGAAATTTTGACCGTTTACAATTCACGCAGTGAAGCTGTGGAGATCGTTCAATCTTTCGATTTCGGAAAGATGTCCGAGGTTGTGAACTCAATCACAAGTGAATAAGGCGCTCTGATAAACAACCTTTAACCGAAGTTTCCCCGATAGATTGTGCGAAAAAAGGCTCAAACCTGCGGCCTTTTTTCGCACGATCCGTTTAAAACCGATTCCCGGAGTCCTGCCGATGCATTTACCTGATTGCGTTTATATATATTATTTGTTTTCAGACTTGACGTCTAAAAAATAATCTGTTATTATTTAAAAGCAGTTGTCAGACGCGATATTGTCGACACGGAAAGGATTTATTCAAGTGAAAAAGAGAAGAACGATCATTGTATGCATATGCATACTGGCAGCAGCAGCATTCACTCTTGCCTTGGCACTGCCAAAAAAGAGTTATGCGGCAATCGGGCGCAATGCGCGGAAGCATTATGTCGAATACGAAACTCGGCATTCCGACCCGCAGGATGAACCTGCAAAGGATGAGGACAACGATTCCTCCGAATTTTGGTTTCCCGTTCCCGAAGGATACCTTAACAAAAAAACCGATGAAAAAAAATACGTTTCAAGCATAAATCCGGACGATACTCCGGAGCAGTGGGACGCACTTGAGGACGCCGTGCAGATGCGCGAAGTTTCCCAGATTCCGGCGGACATTCTCAAAACCGTTTCAACCGACGAGCTTGTGCTTTATTGCATGAACTATAACCTGTTTATTGATTTTATGCTTTTTGACACAATGCAGGACGGTATGGAGAACGTACGCAGCGACTATAACGGCATACGCGAGCTGATGACCCGGCCGGACGCTGCCGAAAGCCTTATAAGGCTATATAAACTTTACGACCTTGACGAGCAGAAAGCACGCGACAGCGTCGGCTGCATCAGGCTCCGCTATCTTGAAGCCATGCTTTGCATGCCGGAGATTCTAAACAGCCTGACGGCAAAACAGGCCAAGGAGCTTGCGGCCGCCTGTGCGCAAAAAATCAGCAAAATTGTAAACGATGAAAACAGCCCTTACAGCCTTTCAACAACAATGTATCTTGCGGCAGTCAGCCAATATGCGGCAAGCGAGGAATTCGCCGAAATCGTCAATGCCTCTTCCGGTGCGAAGCGTTATATCGAGGAGGGGATTCTGGTTCCCGATGAAATCAGCGATGATACTTTGGGACGGATCGTGTCGTATTTTCAGGAACTGTAATTTTTTGATATAAATCTTTTTTCCACATTTATATATCGCATCAAAAAGGGATCGCCGCACAAACTCTGCGGCAATCCCTTTTCATTTCAATTTCGGTTAAAAAGAATATCTCGGCACTGAACCGGCGCAATACTCAGCGTTCATTTCTCTGCAAAACTCGCTGCATAACCGGCAGCAATTGCTTTGTGCAAACTCATTTCACAAACTGCAAATCAACCTTTTCCCACGGGAAATCGGCGTCATCCCTTCCGAAATGGCCGTATGCCGCTGTCTTTTTGTAAATCGGGCGGCGAAGGTCAAGCTTTTCAATGATTGCGGCGGGACGGAAATCGAAACTTGCAAGCAACATCTTTTCAAGCTCTGCATCGGGCATTGTTCCCGTCCCGAAAGTGTCAACACGGACGGAGACGGGTTTTGCAACGCCGATAGCATAGGCAAGCTGAATTTCGCAGCGTTTTGCATAGCCCTGTGCAACGATATTTTTTGCCGCATAACGTGCCGCATAGGCAGCGGACCTGTCAACCTTTGTGGGATCCTTTCCGGAGAAGCTGCCGCCGCCGTGTCTTCCGACGCCGCCGTAGGTATCAACGATTATTTTTCTGCCGGTCAGGCCGGAATCGCCCTGCGGTCCGCCGATGACGAACCTTCCCGTGGGGTTTACAAAAATTCTTGTCTCCGCATCAACAAGCTCTGCGGGAATAACGGGACGAATGACGTTTTCGATAACGTCACGGCGCAGATGCTCCATGTCGATATCCGGATCGTGCTGTGTGGAAATGACTATTGTGTCAATGCGGACAGGCTTGCCGTTTTCGTCGTATTCAACGGTGACTTGGCTCTTGCCGTCCGGACGGAGATAGCCGAGATGACGGCTCTTGCGAACTTCCGTCAGACGGCGGGTCAGCTTGTGCGCAAGGCTGATGGACAGCGGCATACATTCGGGAGTTTCATCGCAGGCATATCCGAACATCATTCCCTGATCGCCCGCACCGATATCATATGAGTCGGTGTCGCCGTGTTTTGCTTCAAAGCTCTTGTCAACGCCCATTGCAATATCGGGGGATTGTCCGTTTATTGCGCTGATAACCGCAAGGGTATGGCCGTCAAAGCCGTATTCAGGCTTGTCATAGCCGATTTCAAGCACAACATCGCGAACGAGCTTCGGAATATCAATATAGCAGTTTGTGGTAACTTCGCCCATTACCATTACCATGCCCGTTGTTGCGCAGCATTCGCAGGCAACGCGCGAATTCGGGTCATTGCGCAGCATTGCATCAAGCACGGCGTCTGCGATATTGTCGCAGACCTTGTCCGGATGCCCCTCTGTTACGGATTCGGAGGTAAACAGCCGCTTCTGTACTTCGTTATTGTTCATATTTTATCCTTTCCATGCCTTTGCAAAAGAAAAACAAAATGCGATGAACCCTGTCGGAACATCGCACGGAAACCCTTTTTAACTTTGCGCTCTCATCTCCCGGCAGCCGCAGCTCAACAAAAAAAAGTTTGCGCCGGGCAATGCCGTCGGATTTGGCACCTTGTGAAAAGCTTTCGCATTAAACAGGTTGCCGTGGCTTCACCGGGCCGTTCCCTCTGCCACTCTTGATAAGGCATATTCAATTTTCGCCCCGCATTATAGCATATTCAAAACTTTTCCGCAACATATTTACCGCATGAGCCGCAAGGACGGATGCAATATATTTTTATCATCCTCGCTTTTGCCGGAAAACGCCGTATTCACGGGCTTTCGCCCGCTGTACGGCGTTTGCAAGGGGTTGACATCCGATTATTGCTCAGTATTCAGTAACTGTTCCGTGCAAGCAGAGCCGGTTCTTTCGGAAGGTTCTGCCGAACTGCACAGGGTTCGCCGCCGTAAAGCTGCTCCGCCCCGCCGTCACTGTTAATATTCCCGATGAGCACGGGAATATCCGTCCTTTCTTCTTCGTTTGCGCCGCGTTTGAGCTGCGATGCCGTCCTTATGAAAAGAACGAGTGACACAATTGCAACAGCCGCCGTAAGCGCAACAGCCGCAAGAATCAAATTGCGATGCCTGCGTTCGGCATTTTCAGCCTTAACGGCTCTTTTTTCGTTCGATTTCATCACTTTTTTCACCATGCTTCCCTCCGCCGTTTCCGCGGGTTCATTCCCTTCGACAATAATGATAGCACATTTTCATCGGGAATTTGTTACGAAACTGTAAACATTTTGCTCTCGGCCGAAATTTTTTTGAACAACGCCCTTCATCTGCCGTATGCGCACAAAAAAGCACCCCGAACCCCGGCGGAATCCCTCCGCCCGGGCGGGGTGCATGTGCTTTCGGATTTAATCAGACAAAAGCGACAGCTTATTTCTGAAGGTTGTCAAGACCCGCTTTAAGATCCGCAATAATATCCTCCGCATCCTCAAGGCCGACACTGAGGCGCAGCATGCTTTCGCCGATGCCTGCCTGCTCAAGAGCCTCGGGAGTGTAGGTGCTGTGGGTCATGGTTGCAGGGTGCTCAATGAGGGTTTCGGCATCGCCGAGGCTGACTGCAATGGTGCAGAGCTTGAGGGAATTTACAAATTCCGCACTCTGCTCACGGGTTGCGTTCAGCTCAAAGGTGATAATGCCGCCGAAGCCGCCGTGCATCTGCTTCTTTGCAAGCTCGTGACGGGGATGACTCTCAAGGCCGGGGTAGATAACGTGCTTTACCATGGGATGGCCTTCAAGGAAGGTCGCAACCCGCATCGCGTTCTCGCAATGCTTTTTAACGCGGATATCAAGAGTTTTGAGACCGCGGTCGATAAGGAAAGCTTCAAACGGCCCGAGAACCGCACCGGTCATATCCTTAAGGCCGAACAGGTTGCACTCATCGATGAATTCCTTTGTGCCTGCCGCCATGCCCGCAATAACATCGCCGTGACCGTTAAGATACTTGGTTGCGCTGTGGATAACAACATCCGCACCGAGATCGAGGGGACGCTGGAGGTAAGGTGTTGCAAACGTGTTGTCAACAATAACCTTTGCGTCGGGGCAATTCTCATGCGCGATCTTGGAGATTGCGGCAATGTCAATGAGCTTGAGGTTCGGGTTCGTGGGCGTTTCAAAATAGAAAGCCTTTGTGTTGGGACGAATCGCAGCGCGAACGGCATCGAGATCCTCGAAATCAACAAGGGTGACTTCAACGCCGTAGCGGGTCAGCCCATGGGTAAAGAAGGAGAAAGTGCAGCCGTAAAGCGCGTCATCCGCAAGCAGATGGTCTCCCGCATGGAGCACGGTCCACATAACGGTTGTTACCGCACCCATGCCGCTTGCCATTGCCATGCCCGCTTCGGCATGTTCAATAGCAGCAAGCTTTTCGCCGATTTTTGTCGTGTTGGGATTGCCGAGACGGGTGTAGATATAGCCCGCTTCCTCACCCGCAAAGCGGTGTGCGCCCTGAGCCGTGGTTTCAAATTCAAAAGTCGAGGTTTGGAAAATAGGCGTTGCAAGCGGCGCAATGCCGGGAATTTCGATTTTGCCTGTATGTATCTGCTTCGTTGCGAAGCCGCTGTTCTTCTCCATTGGAGTCCTCCTGATGTATAAGTCGTTATCAGTTTTTTGCCCGACTGTACCCCTGTCCGAATGCGTTCGGGCAATTACGTTCTTAATTATACAGTATTTTTCAGTAAGCGGATTGATTTTTCATAAATATATTTGAATTGTGAGTTGTTTCGCGGTCAAAATCCGTCCGCCGCCGTTTTTTGCAGGTCAAATGTATACTTTTTTTGTACATTTTTGCAACAAAGCCGTGAATACGGCGATTTTGCCGCTTTTTTCCGCACGGGATGACTGGATATTGCGGGCATATTATGTTATAGTATTATCGGAATGCAATACGGATGCGTCGGAACCGTGCTCATTTCGGGCGGCCGGCGATCCGAAATCGTTTGATGCATTCACGAAAGGCTTTATTTTTGAAAGGAGAAAGAATATGAAAAAACGCATTTTGAGCCTTGTACTTGCTCTGCTGTTCACTGTCGGCATTTTCGGCGCTGCAAATTCCGCTTTTGCAATGGAGGACGGCGACTACCGCATTGTTTTCGGTGCGGATCTGACCGATGAACAACGCAGCCAGGTTATCGGCATGTTCGGCATTCAGGGTGAAGTTGACGAAAACCGCATCCTGACCGTTACCAACGCTGAAGAACGCCTCTATTTTGAAGGTAAGATTCCTTCCGGACAAATCGGGCAGCGTTCCATCTCCAGCATCTACATCTGCGCAATGCCCGCGGGCAGCGGTCTTGACATCAAGACTTACAATGTTGACTTCTGCACCGAGGAAATGTACCGCAACGTCCTTACCACCGTCGGCATCACGGACGCAAAAATTATTGTTGCTTCCCCCAGCGTTGTCAGCGGAACGGCAGCATTGACAGGCGTCTATAAGGCATATGAAAGCCTCACCGGCAACATCCTCAGCGAATACGCAAAAATGGCGGGCGTTGATGAGCTTATTGCAACCGGTCAGCTTGCCGAAATGATCGGCTCCGATGAAGCGACCGAAGTGATTAACGAGCTGAAAAAGATTCTTGACGAAACTCAGAAGATGACCGATGATGAAGTCAAGCAGAAAATTCGTGAAATTGCCGACGACAACGATGTTTCGCTTACCGAAACCGAAATCAGCCAGATTCTGACCCTTGCAAGAACGCTTGAGGGTCTCGACGTTGAACAGCTGCGCGCACGCGCCTACGGCCTTGCCGATGCAACGCGCAAAGCAACCGGTTGGAAGAAATTCACCGAGGGCGCAAAGCAAACCCTTGAAGACATCGGCAATTTCTTCAAAGATGTTGCGCAGTTCCTCCGTGACCTGTTTTCAAAGTGGTTCGGCGGCAATAACGCTGATACCGAACCTGCAAAATAATCCATTCGCGTTCGACGAATATCGAACTTAGTTCCGTCATGCCCGCCGCAGTTTAACACCGCGGCGGGTTTTTGACACAAAAATTACAGTGCCTGCCTTGATAACCAAATGTTTTTGCTATATGCTTTGCTGTACGGCGCAGCTTTGCAGTTTTTTGCATACATCCTGCGCAAACAGCAAAAGGAGACAGCAGAATGGATTCGCAGCATCAACAATACCCGACAGATTCCGTTCAGCAACCCGTGCCGAAAATTCTGCCCGCCGCCGAGTTTTTTTCAATTGTGCGAAAAAAACTTCTTGCAGGGCGAAATGTGTGTTTTCGTGTGACGGGGAACAGCATGTTCCCGCTTTTCCGCGCGGGAAGGGATTCCGTTTGCATACGCCCCTGCTCCTCCGTGACGATTGAAAAACCGAAACGCGGGGACATCATCCTTTTCTGCATTTCCGGCAAATACATTTTGCACCGTGTAATGCGCATTGAGGGAAATCGTGTTGTGACCGCCGGCGACGGCAACCGCGGGTTTGATGCTTTTGCCTCTCCGCAGAACCCTTTGCGGCTTATTCCGCTTTCAAAGCAGTCGGAACAGCCGAATGATTCAAGCCGTCTTAACGATTCCGATGAATCCGAACGAACGGGCGAACTCCTCGGCATTGCCGAAGCACGCATACGCGGCGGACACAAGCTTGATTTTAATTCCCCCGCATACAGAATCCCCGCCGCGCTGTGGCGGCTTCTGTTCCCGCTGCGTCCCGCTCTTCTGCGCCTTTTCGGTTCGGCTGCACGATTGCGGCATCGTTTTTTTAAGGAACAGAACCGAAAATAAATATATTTTTATTAACAGTATTTTTATATATTACCAACTTAAAGGAAGTGACTCAAAATGACCGAACTGCTTTATTACTCGACTCCCATTATCACCGAATGCGGTGCGACGGTGCTCTCCTGTGAAAAAGATGAGCGCAGCGGCGCGTACAAAATCATACTTGACAGAACAATGATTTATCCCGAAGGCGGCGGGCAGCCTGCCGACAGGGGTTCGATTGTTTTCAGGCCCGACAACTCCGCAGCGGAGCAGACCGTTCGAATTTCCGATGCCCACACCGAAAACGGCAGCGTTGTTCATTTTTGTGATGCTGAAATTCCTGTGGGAACAATCGTTTGTGTAATACTTGACGTTGACACCCGCCTTGACCATGCTCAGCAGCACACCGGAGAACATATTGTTTCCGGGCTTGCGAACAAGCTGTTCGGTGCGGTGAACGTTGGTTTTCACATGGCAGCGGATTACTGCACGATAGATTTCGATATTCCTCTTGAGCAGGCTCAGCTTGAGGAGCTTGAGCGTGCTGCAAATGCTGCCGTGCGTGCAAATCTGTCGGTGCATACGGAAGTTACAACTCCGGAGGATGCGTCAACACGCACTCTGCGGAAAAAATCCGATAAAGCTGTCGGAAACGATAAGAATAAAAAATCCGACAAACCCCAAAATAACATTTGCGAACCCGTGCTGCCCGCAAAAGCTGTACGAATTGTTTATATCGACAACGGAAAAATCGATTCCTGTACCTGCTGCGGCACGCATCTTGCGGCAACGGGCGGTGTCGGAACGATTCTGTTCACCGATGCTCAGCATTACAAGGGAGGAACGCGGCTTTGGTTCGTTTGCGGAGGCAGAGCTACCGCAGCAGTGCGCACGGTTCAAAACATCGTTTCCGCGCTTGCAAAGCAGTATTCAACCTCCCGCGAGGAATTGCCCGCCGCAATTCGCAAACAGGCAGACGAGCTTGCATCTTCAAAAAGCGAGCTGCGCGAAAAAAGCCGCCGTCTTGCCTCTGCCGAGAGCGTCAGCCTGCTTTCAACGGCGGAACGCATAAAAGGCATCGCCGTGGTATGTTCCGTTATGGACGGCTCAACCGCCAACGATTTAAAGCTCACGGCGGACGAGCTTTGCAAAAAAGACAGCACCGTGCCCTGCGTTTCACTTTTGTTTGCGCCGAATGCCGGCGGAACCGATTACTGCATGGCATGCACGGAAGATGCGGCGATAAAGCTCAGCATGCGCGAACTTTGCACCGCCGTCAATTGCATCATGAACGGAAAAGGCGGCGGCAATCAGCTTCTCGCACGCGGCAAAACGACTCGAACCGTGCAGAAGAGCGACTGCGATATGCTCCGCTCCTATATCGAAAAGGTGCTGAAAAGCTGAGCTTTTTCAAATCAATGCCTGCATAACAGAAATTTAATGTCGAAAACAGAAACCCGAACTTAACACTTTCGGGTTTCTGTTTGTTATTGCTCAATTTTGTTCCGATTCCGTTTTATCAATGCATTTTGTTCTCGTGATACTCCGGCACAATTGACTTCACAATGATGCGGATGTCCGCCGCATTCCCCGTGTTTTCCGCATTGCAGGCTTCACGCAGGCGTTTCATGCCCTCGGCAAAAGCCTCCTCGTCAAACACTATCGGTTTTGCGATATATATAAGTGCATTGTCAGTCTTTTTGATGCCCTCTTCATCCAAAAGCAGTTCCTCGTAAAGCTTTTCACCCGGGCGCAGGCCGGTGTAGACAATTTGAATATCGCGCTCCGGCTCAAAGCCGGAAAGGCGTATCATGTTCCGTGCAAGATCGTCAATGCGCACGGGTTTTCCCATGTCAAGAACAAAAATCTCTCCGCCCTTTGCGTATGCGCCCGCCTGAAGAACAAGCGCGACCGCTTCAGGAATCGTCATAAAATAGCGAATTATGTCGCGGTGCGTGACCGTGACGGGTCCGCCTTTTTCAATCTGCTTTTTGAAGAGCGGAATCACCGAACCGTTCGAGCCGAGAACATTGCCGAAGCGAACGGCAACATACTCCGTTTTTGAATGGTTGTTGATATTTTGAACTATCATTTCACATATGCGTTTGCTTGCGCCCATCACATTCGTCGGACGAACGGCCTTATCGGTGCTGATAAGCAGCATTCGGCGCGCTCCGAATTCATCCGCCGCAAGCGCAACATTCAGCGTGCCGAAAACATTGTTCTTAACAGCTTCATTCGGACTTGTTTCCATCAAAGGAACGTGTTTGTGCGCCGCTGCATGAAAAACAAGCTCCGGACGATATTTTGAAAAAATATCTCGGACACGCTGTTTATCGCGAACCGAACCTATAAGAACAATCAGCTCAAGCTCCGGATGCGCCGCACGCAGCTCCTGTTGAATATCGTACGCATTGTTCTCGTAAATATCAAAAATAATCAGCATTTTGGGATCATGCGCAGCAAGCTGCCTGCACAATTCGCTTCCGATTGAGCCGCCTCCGCCCGTAACAAGGACCACTCTGCCTCCGACATAGCCGCAAATATCGGTAAGGTCAACGCGAACCTGCTCGCGCCCGAGAAGATCCTCAATTTCAACATTGCGGATTTTATTGATGCTGACCTCGCCGTTTGCAAGCTGAAAAATACCCGGAAGCGTTTTAAGCCTGCACGGGGTGTCCTTGCAGATATCCAGAATTTCGCTGCGCATACGGATGCTTGCCGACGGCATTGCCATAATAATCTCGTCAATATCGTATTTTTTGACAGCGCCGAGAATGTCGCCGCGTCCGCCGACAACCTTAACGCCGAGAAGATATTGTCCCCATTTTGATTTGTCATCGTCGATAAGGCAAACGACTTTGTTTTCGGAATGTGTGCTTGCGCGGAACTCCCGCAGGGCAACCGTCGCTGCCTGCCCCGCGCCGATTATCATCGTCCGCCTGCAGCTGTTGTTTGCCCGCCTGTATTGGCGCATAAATCTGTATGAAAAACGCACACCGGTTATCATTATTACAAGGAATATTCCGTTCAGCACGGGATGACTGCGCGGAATGCCGAGATGCATCAAATGCATTCCCGCATAACCCCCGGCATCAACAATAAAACACGCAAGGATTATTTTTAAAAATTCGTCTATTGAAGCAAACTGCCAAAGGCTTGTGTAAAGCTTGAACAATGCAAAAACAATGAGTCCGAACGCCGTGTAATACGGTGCGAAACGGAGGATATTGTTTAAATATTCCGTCTCACGGACAAGCTGTTCGAAATGGAATTCAAACCTGACCCAAAGTGCCAAAAAAGAAGCAATATTAAGTATCAGCGCATCGCTTATCACAAGCAGCGCAATTCGAACAGCCTTAGTCGGAGTCATTCTCTGTACGGAGTATTTCAATGTGCTTTTAACGCGAAATTTCATTAAATTAACAGACCTTTGTTTTCTTTTTCGGCAAGACCCATACTAATCTTATTATAACTGCACAAGACATCAAAGTCAACACAGGACGGACGTAAAAAATTTATTTAATTCGATATATTATGTTCGGTTTGCCTGCTTCCGTGACCGGTCCTTATCCGCAGGTTTCATATACAGCACTCGCATTGTGCCGCAGCAGCGTATATGGGCAATTTCAAAAAAATGTCCGTATTAAGATTTTTGCAGTCCGGCAGGCGTTTTTCCTCCCATTTTTGCGGCTTTGCGGAGAATGAACCGAATAATTCACATTTTTTTGCCAAAAGATACAAAAAAAGTACTGTACAAATTCGCATTCTTCCTGTATAATATATCTGCACCTAAGGAAATGCCGAGTAAGGGTTGCTTTTCAGGAGAAGGTCAACGAGGGAAACGGCACGAACAAACCCGAACCCGAATTCTTTTCCCAAAAATCAACTCGTTCGATGCATTCCCAAGAAAAGAGTGTGCAGCCGCAGAAACATTGCAGCATTTTGCAGCGTATGCGGCAGCATCCGTTGAAAGGAAGGTACATTACCATGAAGGTCACGATTACAGGCAAAAACATTGAGGTTTCCGAATATCTGCGTGATTTGGCTCTTAAAAAAATCGCAAAGCTCGAACGTTATTTTCCCGAGGATACCGAGGTTCTTATCACAATGGCCGTCGAAAAAAACCGTCACATTGTTGAGGTTACCATTCCCTATCAGGGCGGCATCATTCGCGGCGAAGAATCCACCGGCGATATGTATGCATCTATCGACAACGTTATTGCAAAGCTTGAAAAGCAGATTCACCGCCACAAAACGCGGCTTGAGAAATCTCTCCGCTATGACGACGCTTCCCCCGAATACGATGATTACGACGACGAGGACGAGGGTCCGCATATTGTCCGCGTGAAAAGGTTCAGCATGAAACCCATGAGTGTTGAAGAAGCCATGCTTCAGCTTGAACTTCTCGGACACAGCTTCTTCGTTTTCACCAACGCCGAAACCGATCGCATCAACGTCATTTATGCAAGAAAAGACGGCAACTTCGGCCTTATTGAACCCGACAGATAAGCTTTACGCCGGCTGAACACCTGCCGTGCAGCGAGGGTTCGGTTTCCGACTTATCAAAATTGAATACTGTCCGGCGGCGGAACGTTCTCTTTATACAGCGTTCCGCCGCCTTTGTTTATTTTCAAGTGATTGTGCCCCGCATTTGACCGCATATAATCATTCGGAGCATTCACATCGGAGCATTTGCAGCAAAAAACGGAACGGCATCGGCCGCTTCGGCAGCCTTTGCCGTTCCATACTGACGCATCCTTATTGTTTTGTTGCTTCGGCTCGGGTTATACTTCCTGCTTTTTCAAGCTAAAACCTGCCGCATCAGTCCCTTTCAACGTCATAGTCAAGAATTTCACCGGTCAGCGCATCGATTTCAACTTCGTACTCATAACCGCCGGCCTTGAACTCAACGGTATAAACCATCCTGCCGTCCTCTCGCTCAAGCTCAACTTCAAGCTCTTCGGCTTGGCTTGCGGAAATGCCTGCACGGTTGAAAGCGATCTTCTTTGCACGCTCCGCGCCGATATAATCGCCTGCGGGTGCGGGAGTGGGCTTGGGTTCGTCGTCATCGTCATCAATCGCATCCTTGTCAAAGTCAACAACATTGCCGTTCACTGCGTCAACATCAACATCGTATTCATAGCCGTTCGCATCGAACTCAATTTCGTAAATCGCCCTGCCGTCGTCCGTATCGAGCTTAACCTTGAGGTTCTTTACCTGGCTTGCGGAAACGCCTGCACGGTTGAAAGCGATCTGCTTTGCGCGCTCCGTGCCGATATAATCGCCTGCGGGTGCGGAAGTGGGCTTGGGTTCGTCGTCATCGTCATCAATCGCATCCTTGTCAAAGTCAACAACATTGCCGTTCACTGCGTCAACATCAACATCGTATTCATAGCCCTTCGCATCGAACTCAATTTCGTAAATCGCCCTGCCGTCGTCCATATCGAGCTTAACCTTGAGGTTCTTTACCTGGCTTGCGGAAACGCCTGCACGGTTGAAAGCGATCTGCTTTGCACGCTCCGTGCCGATATAGCTTTCGGAGGGAGCCTGAGTGGGTGCTGCCGTGGGTGCTGCCGTGGGGTTTTCGTGATGACCGCCGTGGTTGTGGTCATCGTCATAATCCCTGTCAAACTTCAGTATGCTGCCGTCCGCTGCATTAACTTTGATTTCGTATTCGTAGCCGTTTGCATCGAATTCAACTTCGTACAACGCAACGCCGTGTTCGGTTTCAAATTCAGCTTTCAAGTTCGTTACCTGATTGCGTGCAAGACCTGCGCGTTCAAGAGCGAATGCGATCGCCTCTTCACTTGTGATGTATTCGCTGCCGGGCGCGGGGGTTGCATGGTGGTCATCATCGTGTTCAAAGTCATACTTCAGAATCTCACCGTTTTCGGCATCGATATGGTAGTCATATTCGATATAACCGCCGTTCGTGCTGTCGCTGCCGCTGAACTCAATATCGTAAACCATTCTGCCGTGCTCATAGTCCATTTCGCACTCATATTCGGTGATTTCGCTTTCGGCAACGCCCGCATGTTCGAATGCAATGCGCTTTGCCGCTTCTTCGCCGATATATGCGCCGCTTGCGGGAGTGCCGCTGCGGTCAATTCCGCCAAGGTTAAGTTTGCCGTAGTTCATGAGCAGGTTCAGGTCGTTGATGGAAAGGGAAACAAGGGATTCAAAGGTATACAGCGGGCTTGCGCTCGTGATCTGCTGAATCAGTTTCGCTTTGCCGAGGGTGATTCCGTATTCCGCCGCAAGCTTCTCAAGCTCTGCATCGTGGCTCACGGTCTGGCTCAGAACCGAACCGCCGCCGTTCTGATTCAGAATCGCCTCGATTTCAGCCGCAATTCGCTTTTGAAGGGCTTCGCCCTGTGCCGCATCGCTGCTGTCAACGCTGACAAGGATGGAGTTTGTGATTTCGCTCAGATAACCGCAGCGCAGCATCGAGCCGATAAGTGCGTTCACGGCAACATCCAGATCGCTGCCTTTAAAGTTCATGTCGCCGATAACTTTTTTTGCGTCATCGTTCATCGCTTTAACGTCAAGCACCTTTTCTTTTGCATTGACTGTGATCTCAATGCCGGGGTTCACGTCCAGCGCAACGGTTGAAACGACTTTGTTTGCCTTTTGATATGTGCCGAAGCCGATAACGCCTGCAAGCACGAACACTACCGCGGCCGCCGCCGCAATGATGCTTTTGAGATAGTTTTTCTTTTTCATGGGTGTGACTCTTCCTTTCAGTTTTTTGCAGTCGGAGAGTACGGACTCAAGCACATCGGGGGTTGCCGCCGAATATGCCTTTTTGACCATCGCCTTGATTTCCTGTTCGTTGTGTTTCATGGTTGTTTCTCTCCTTTGTTATTGAAGGTTTTCGCGGAGCTTCGCGATTGCCCTGCGATATTTTGAAAGAACGGTTGCAAGCGGCATTCCCGTAACGGAAGCAATCTCCCTGTGCTTGAACCCTGCCACGGCGTGAAGAACAACGATCCTGTTCTCCTCTTCGGAAAGCCTGCCGAGGCATTCCCGCAAAACGAGCCTGTCCTCATTTGAAAGCCCGGCATTGTCCGCCAGCATCTCGCTCCAGTCCTCATCGGGAAGCTGTTCCTGTCGATTGTGCTGCCGCAGCCTTGCAAAGCAGAGGTTCTTAGCAATGGTGATTATCCATGCCATGGGTTTGCCGTGCGGCCTGTAACCTGCCGCAGCGGTGAAGATGTTCACAAAGCAGTCATGCAGAACATCCTCCGCATCCTGAACGTTCCTCAAAACGGAAAGAGAATAGCTGTATACCGCCGCTTTAGCCGTGTTATAGAGTCGTTCCAACGCTTCCGTGCTGCCTGCTGCAACAGCGGCAAGGTCAAGTTCCATAAGCTCCGCTTCATCGTCGGAAAGTGCCTGTTCCGGATTAATTGCACTTAATATCAGCATTTTGTTTCTCCTTTCCTTCCTTTCGCCATGTTAATGCACGGCGACCGCAAAATATTGCACCCAAATTCAATATATTTTAAAAAACTGTTTCTGATTACGTAAATAAATTTCAAAAGCAGAATCTTTTGCTTTAAAAACCCCCTTTGCACGACACTGCCGCCATGCAAAAGGGATTGCAGATTCTCTGTATGAAACTTTACAGGCTGTTCCGATCCCTTTTGCGGATTTTATTCAAAAACCGCTGCCGAGCCGTCAGGAAGCCTTGCCGCCGATTGCCGCCTGCTCAACGCAGAGGGTGAAATTCTCGCCGTCTTCGGACATATAGACGTCATAAAGCCCGTCCTTGCTGCCGGCTTTTTTATAATAAGCGGCAACATCGCCGTAAACTTCAAAATAATAAACGTCTTCGTCAAGAATCTTGCTCTCGGTGCCCTTAATGCTGCAAAGAGTTCCTCCGTTGTCATAAAGCCCGATGCAAAGCAGAGTGCCGTTGTTCATCATTGCGGAATGAGAAATGTTCATCAGAATGATGTCCGAAAGCTTCGACGCGCCGTCCTTTTTGAGGCGAACATTGCCGTAAATATCGGTCAGATAAACGTTCTTGAAACCTTCATCCGCACCGAAAGCATAAACATTGCTTTCAACAAGCTCCGGTTTTTTGGGGTTGAACGCGGAAACGGTGTAAAGACTGCTGTCAACAACGCAGTAAACGCTTGTTCCGTCCGGCTGAACGGTGAATTGGGTTGCACCGCCGACAAGCTTCACAGCCTTTTTGGAGGAATTTACAAAATACAAATCGTATTCAACGAATTGGTTGCCGTCCGAATCCTTGGCATTGTATTCGGTGTAGAACATGCTGTTGAACAGGCTGCCGGCATTTTTGAGCAGAACGGTGCATTCGCTGCCGCCCATCGTTGAATACTGCGCACCCGCAAGCGAAAGCGCGGAAGCATCAACAAGCTGCTTTGCCTCGCTGCCCTTTGCGCTGTAATGCGTTTTGGATTTAACGTCAAAAGTTATTTCGGTTGCATCGCGATTTACTTCAAAATAATGCGACGCATTGGTGCTGATAACGGAATCCTTGCCGTTCTGAACAAAATGCAGCCTCCCGGTCAGCTCGCCGTCAACATATTCAAGGCAATACATGCGCTCCGCTCCGTTTGAAATCGCAACCGCATATGTATCCTCGCTGTTCTTTTCAGCCTTTCCTTCGGAACAGATATAGGTCGCCGTCCTTCCGCCCTTTTGACCGACGGTCACGGCGGCTGTTTTTGCATCCTCGGAAAGCGCAAGGCTCAGCACGGTTTCAGCTTCAATGCCTTCGAACTCGGTCGTTTCGCCCGTGTCGCTGCTGTACAAAAATGCCTTCGTTGCCGTTGCGAAAAGGATGCTTTTCCCGTCCATGGAAAGCACCGCACGCGTTACGGCGGCAGGGTAAACGAGAATAATTCCGTTTGCATCAACGCGATACAGAGCCGTTGCAGCGATCACGGCTGCGGACGTGCCGTCAACCGAAAGGAAGGTGCTGATGCCGCTTCCGATGCGATCTTCAAGTTTTTTGCCGTCGACAAAGAAGTATGAAGTGCTGTCTTTCTCGCTGTAATAATGCAGAATTTTGTGCTGCAAAGCAGGGGAATCATTTTTTCCCGAACGAGTGCAGCCCGAAAGCATAGCGACCATGCTCAGCAGCATCGCCGCACAAAGCAGCATTGAAAGCAGCGCATTGAACCTTTTTTGTGTCATCATTTTGTTCCTTTCCATCCCCGCGCCGACGGACGAACGTTCATTCCCCTTGTTCCGCTGCGCGAGGCACATGAATTCACGTTATTATACCGCAAAATATCGCATCTGTCAAAGTGATATGCGGTCTTCGCGTGTTAACCAAGTTGCATTAAATATATTGTTATTTTTCTTATTCAACAGTTGTTTGTTTTTTATAATTGAGGTATAATGTTTACGAACCAAGTTTCTAAATTACTGGTTATTCGGCTTGAGCAAAGCTCAGAAAGGATGAACAACAATGACGCAACACAATCACTCAACCGTTCGCCGCTCGGCGAAAGTGCTTGCAGCAATTGCTGCATTTTCAATTGCAATCGTGACCGTTTTTTCCTTTGCAGCGTGCCAAAAGCAGCCCGCATCGGCTGACGGAACACCCGCACCGCAGTCCCCCGCCGCAGAGGCTTCCCCCGCCGCCGTCCCGACAGCTCCGCCCGCAACGGCGGTTCCCGTTTTCAGCGGGTACACAAATGCCTGTCAGCCTGTGAAAGTCACTTTCCCCTCCGCAGGCTCCGCCTCCGCTTTCTCTGTCAACTTTGTGCTGCCCGAGGGCTGGACGGTCAAAGCCGAAACCGACGGCGCTTCCGCTTCCCTTTCGGACTTTTGCGCCGGAATGGATATGCGCAAGCTTATTCTTGACGAAAACGGCAATTGTGTCGGCGCCGTATGTGCCGCCGAATATGACAAGCAGGCCTATGAGACCGACGGCGTTGCAGGCGTCTATGCCGCAGCCACGCTCATGAACCATGTTCGCCTTTTCACCGAATCCAATTATCACGCCGTCAGCGAAGCTTCCGCTGATTTCGAAAGCGGCTGGACCTCCGCCTATCATGAATGCACTCCCAACGACTGGACGGTCGGAAAGGGCTTCCATGCGTTCGAAAACCCCGCCGCAGCCGCATTCACGAAGGACAACCCCGTGTTCGTTATCATTGAGCTTTCCAACAGCGTTGACAACGCCGCAGGGCTTGCCGCTTATATTGCGGAAAATATCAGGTTTGAGTAAAAACTTGGAGGGATTTACGTATGAAGAGGATATTAAGTTTGATTATCATTTTTTCAACGCTTAAAGAGTCGCTCGTTTCATGCTCCCTATGAACATTGACTGAATCATAACTAAATCAGAGTTAACAAAAATTTTGTATAACAAGCTTATTTAGGATATCGGGTTCACAAAAGCCGCCGACCGACAGTTTCGGAAGGCGGCTTTTTGTTATCGATACATTATTCCGTCAGCACATTATCGTAAAGCACCGGGCACTGCGGAGCATTGTTTCGGAGGGCTAAACCCGCAAGTCCGTTTTTGCGGTTTGTGTTCCGCCTGCGGAATCCGAATTCAGTTTTTTCAGGGCTTTTCGGAATTCGATTGAAAACAGTATCGCCGTGCATGTTACCGCAATTGCATCGGCAGCCGGTTCGGCAGTGTAAACCGCATTTGTTTTATCCGCAAGCAGCTGCGGCATGATATAAATCAGCGGTATGAGCAGCACAAATTTTCTGAGAACCGCAACGATTATTGAGCAGCCCGCGTTGCCGATGGAAACAAAAGTCATCTGGCAGGCGATTTGAATTCCGAAAAGGAAGAGCGCACCGCAGTATATTCGCAAAGCATCACCGGTGAAATTTACAAGCTCCGGATTCGGGCTGAATATTCCGGCAAAGGTTTTCGGAACCAGCATCACGAAAGCCCAAAGCGCGACGGAATAGCAGAGGCTTACGGTGAGCAGACGGAAAAAAGTCTTTTTAACACGGTCGGCATTTTTTGCCCCGAAATTATAACTCAAAATCGGCTGTGCGCCCTGCGCAACGCCCTGCAGCGGCAGCATTGCAAACTGCATCACGCTTGTGAGGATCGTCATTGCGCCCACGGCAATGTCCCCGCCGTATTTCAGCAGCGATGAATTGAAGCATACCGAAATCACGCTTTCACTTGCCTGCATGATGAACGTTGCAAGCCCGAGTGCGATGCACGGAAGTATAATGCGCGGAGCAAAGCGTATGTTTTCACGCTTCAGCTTCAAAACCGTTTTTCCCCCGCGCAGGAACAAAATGACCCATATGCAGGATATCCCCTGCGAAATGACTGTTGCAAGCGCCGCGCCGCGAACGCCCATTTTGAAACCGAAAATAAAAATCGGATCGAGCACGATATTTGCAGCGGCGCCGATAAGCACCGTCAGCATCCCGTATTTTGCAAAGCCCTGCGCCGTGATAAAGGCATTCAGGCCGAGCGTCAGCTGCACAAAGAGCGTTCCTATCGCATATATGCTCATATAATCCGCCGCATAATCAATCGTGTTTTCGCTTGCACCGAATGCAAGCAGCAGATCCCTGCCGAACACAAGCAGAACCACCGTCAGCACGGCGGAAATCACAGCCTGCATCAAAACACAGCCGCCGAGAATTTTTTCGGCGGAGTCATAATCACCCTTGCCCATGCTTATTGAAGCGCGCGGCGCACCGCCGGAGGCCACAAATGCGGCAAACGCGGAAACGATAAGTATGAGCGGCATACACACGCCCACGCCCGTCAGCGCGGCACTGCCGTCACCCGGTATATGACCGATATAGATTCTGTCAACAATGTTGTAAAGCATGTTCACAAGCTGCGCAATGACCGTCGGCACAGCCAGCTTAAACAGCAGCCTGCCGATAGGTTCCGTGCCGAGAAAAGTCTTTTCCTCCCCCGCCGCCGTGTTCGCATTGACTGCCGTGTTTTCTTTGCCGGATGAATCGGTTTCGATTGAATTCCGAGCCGCCTTAATCTTCATAACCGTTTTTATGACCGCTGCTCCCGCCGCAGCGAAAGCTTCCTTCCTTTTCATTTATATCCGTTTACCCGTTTTGCGGATGCGATGTTTTTGCGGGCAGACACGCTTCCGCCGCACCGCACGATTGATTATATCCCTCATTCCCCTTCCGCGCAATGCATAAAACCCGCCGTTTGCCCGAAGTGCGAATTTATCCGCAAAACCTGCTTTTTCGATTGAATCCGGACATTGATTTAATTTCGTTTAAGTACTGCCGCTTTATGCCGAAATTCAAACGGTCTCCGGCTGTTTCGAAAAGGAGTGCGGCACAACAAAAAGGCGGACGGTTCCGCCTCCGTCCGCTTTTTGTATGCATGAAGAAATTAACGATTGAATATGGTTTTGCCGCAATGCGGCAATGCTGTCGCTCCGTTATCAGCCTGTTATGCGATACTTGCGGGTGTACATGTCAAACTCGTCCTCGAATGCGGGATTATCCTTCTTCATTTCGGACAGAGATTCATGCATGTTCATATTGTGTTTGCCCGCATCAATAACGCATAGAGCAATGTTGGAACAGTGATCCGATGCACGTTCAAGATTCGTCAGTATGTCAGACCAAATGAATCCCGCTTCAACCGTGCATTCGCCGTTCTTGAGCCGTGCAATGTGCCTGTCGCGCAGCTGAACCTTCAAATCATCAATAACCTGCTCCAAAGGTTCGATTTTCATCGCTTTTTCGGGATCACTGTCCCTAAATGCGGCACATGCAGCCGTCAAAATTTCGGAAACGGCACTGCAAAGCACGCCGAGTTCCGCCTTTGCCCGTCCGGTAAACTCGATTTTTTTGCTGCGGAGTTCCTCCGCCGATTCAAGAATATTGACGCTGTGATCCGAAATTCGTTCAAAATCGCCTATCGCTTTGAGCAGCTTGGAAACCTCCGCACTGTCGTCCTCCGTCAACTGATTCCTGCTGAGTTTGGTGAGATACGTCCCGATGATGTCCTCCAGATGATCGCTGTTATCCTCGGCTTTACGTATTTTTCCCGCCGAATCCGCATCATAATTCGTGAGCATATCCATGCTCAGTTTGAAAGCCTCCGACGTCTCCTCCGCCATGGTTTCAACCATGCGCTCGCATTGTTCCAGCGCGATTGCGGGTGTTGCAAGCAGGCGGTCGTCCAGTTCGGAGATCGTGTCCTTCTTGTTTCCGTCCGGAACAAGCCGAACCGCAATTTTTTCAAGCAGGGGCGCAGCCGGAAACAGCAGCGCGGTGCAAAGGATATTGAAAAGCGAATGCGCGACAGCAATGCCGAAATAACTTGCCGCCGTATCAAACAACAGTGGTTTGAAAACATAGGAAACGATCGTGAACACCGTCAGCCAAACCACCGTGCCGATAACGTTGAACGAAAGATGCACGATTGCGGCACGCTTTGCGTTCTTGTTGGCTCCGAAAGAGGATATTATAGCCGTTATGCAGGTTCCGATGTTTTGCCCCATGATGATCGGAATCGCCGCACCGTAAGATACCTGTCCCGTGACGGTCAACGCCTGCAAAATGCCGACGGAGGCCGATGAGCTTTGGATTATCGTCGTCAGCACCGCACCCGCAAGCATTCCGAAAAGCGGATTTTTGAACATTATGAACATGTTGCGGAAGGCGGGAACATCCGCAAGCCCGGCAACAGCGCCGGACATTGTATCCATTCCGAACATCAGCGTTGCAAAACCGAGCAGAATTGTGCCTGTATCCTTCTTTTTGTCCGTTTTTCCCGTCATCAAAAGAATCATTCCGATCAATGCAAGCACGGGTGTGAACGATGTGGGTTTCAAAAGCTGAACAAAGACATTGCTGCTTGAAATTCCGCCGAGGCTCAGAATCCACGCCGTTACCGTTGTGCCGATGTTCGCCCCCATGATAACACCGATGGACTGTTTAAGCGTCATGAGTCCCGAGTTAACAAACCCAACGACCATAACCGTTGTTGCTGATGAGCTTTGAATCACCGCCGTCACTCCGAGACCCGTCAGGAAGCCCTTCATGCGGTTGTTTGTCAGCTTGCCGAGCAAAAGCTTCAGCCCTCCGCCCGCTCTGCGCTCCAGTCCGTCACCCATTACGTTCATGCCGAACAAAAACAGGCACAGACCGCCGATAAGCGTTAAAATATCAAAAATATCCATTAACTTTCCTCCCGATTTTTCCGATGCACCGTTTCGGCCGCATACGCATTGATTTCGTATGTTTTTATTCTGTGCCTGTCGATTTGACGGCGCAGCAAAGCCTCTCGGTTGCTGTGCTTTTAATTTTATCATGTACACGGATAAGATACGGCTAAGAAATTGCCGCATCGCCGTTTGCTTTTCGTATACAGGTAAATATATATCGTGTTTTCCTTGACATATCGGCAAAAATCTGTCACAATAAGCATGAACGGAAGCAATGGGTTTTGTTTCGTTCAAAAAAATTTTACCTATTCAGGAGGTTTCACCCGTGCTGTTTAAAACAATTGAGCAGGCAAAGGAATTCATCCTTGACAATGAAATTGAAATGGTCGATTTCAAAATGACCGATATCGATGGTCGTTGGCGTCATATCACCATCCCCGCCGCCCGTTTTAATGAAAACACGATGAAATACGGCATCGGCTTTGATGGTTCCAACTACGGCTACGCACCCGTTGAAAACAGCGATATGGTCTTCATTCCCGACCTTTCCACCGCTGCTGTCGATCCCTTTGCGGAGGTTCCGACCCTCACCATGAGCGGCGATGCAATGATTATCGACCGCCCCGAGAACCGCCCGTTCGATCAGTATCCCCGCAACGTTATCAAGCGCGCTGTTGAATACATGCGTGAATCCGGCATTGCCGACGAAATGATCATCGGACCGGAATTCGAATTCCATGTGTTTGACAATGTTCAGTTCGAGACTCGTCCCGAATGCGTTCGCTGTGAAATTGACACCGAAGAAGCCGATTGGAACACCGGCAGCAGTGAAGACGGTTTCCAGATTCCGCACAAGGGCGGCTATCACATCGGTGCTCCGCAGGACAGGTATTACAATCTCCGCAGCGAAATGTGCATGCTTATGGAAGATTGGGGCGTTAAAGTCAAGTATCATCACCACGAAGTCGGCGGCCCCGGCCAGCTTGAAATCGAGGTTGAGCTTGATGATGTTGTCAAAATGGCAGACAACACCATGGTAACAAAATACATCATCCGCAACGCTGCCGTTGAAGAAGGCTGCACCGCAACCTTCATGCCCAAGCCCATCTATGCTGAAGCCGGCAACGGTATGCACGTTCACATGCTGCTCACCAAGGACGGCAAGCCCCTTTTCTATGATGAAAACGGCTATGCTCAGCTCTCCAAGCTTGCACACAACTTCATGGGCGGTCTGCTTAAACATGCAAAGAGTCTTTGCGCAATCACAAACCCGTCCACCAACAGTTTCAAACGCCTTGTTCCCGGCTTTGAAGCTCCCGTTACCATTGGCTATGCAACAGCGAACCGCTCTGCGGTAATTCGCATCCCCGCTTACGCAAAATCGCCCATGGCTAAGCGTTTCGAGCTGCGCAACCCCGACGGAACCTGCAACCCCTACTATGCTTATGCGGCAATCCTTATGGCAGGTCTCGACGGCATTATCAACGAAATTGATCCTTCCGTATGTGGCTGGGGTCCCTATGATTTCAACCTGTTTGACCTTCCCGAAGAGGAAAAAGCAAAGATCGACAGCCTTCCCAAGAGCCTTGACGAGGCACTTGATGCCCTTGAAGCAGACCATGACTATCTGACCCGCGGCGGTGTATTCCCCGAGAGGCTCCTCAATATCTGGATCGATCGCAAGCGCAAAGAGGCTGCACGCATCAATCAGATTCCGCATCCCGCCGAATTTGAAAGGTATTATGATCTTTAATCCTTTATCGGATGATTATTAAATAAGAATGCTTAAGCATTCTTCGTAATTCTGAGCTTTCTTTGAGCAAAGAAAACCGCCGCAGGCAAAGTTCCTGCGGCGGTTATTTGTTTCGGAAGCATTTACGGCAGATTCGGTTCCGTCACGTTCGTTTCAAATGTCATTCGTCTCTTTCGGCGTCATACGGGCGCAGAATCAGCACCCTGTCCTCACCGAGGCTCATCTTTGTAATTGTTGCTTCACAATCGTTAAGGTTGTGAATTCGGCAGTCCTTTGCCGCATCAATGAAGGGTGCCAGCGGGCAAAGCTCAAGTTTAAGCTTCGGGGTTTTATAGTGCATGGGGATAACGACTTTGGGCTTCAGAATATTTGCAAGTTCACGCGCCTCAAGGTCATCTATTGTGTAAATCGCACCGATCGGAACCAGCATGATGTCAATATGGCCGACTTTTGCAATTGTTTCTTCGTCGGGAATCATGCCGAGATCGCCGCAATGAAGTATGCGCATATCATCCATGTCGTAAATAAACATGGTGTTTTTGCCGCGAAGCGCACCGCCGCTGCGATCATGTAAAGTTTCAACACCCGTGATATGAATGCCCTTGACATTGTATTCGCCCGGGCTGCGGATAATCTCGGTATTGCCGCGCAAAATGCTGATGTTGTTGTGATCGTTGTGTTCGTGGCTTATTGTCACGATATCTGCATGCATGGGCGGTATTTCATAACCGTAGGACGGATCGCACGGATCGGTCAGAACGGTGCTGCCGTTGCTGTCCGTCAAAAGAAAGCAGGAATGTCCATACCATTTAATTTTCATAAGTCAGTCAATTCTCCTTCAAACTATTGCACTAAAGTCATTTTTGCACTGCTCAGCAGTATCGCCGCAGCAGAAGCCTGCACTCCGCCGAATTTCCCCCCGTCCGAATTTCCGAAAGCAGCAAGCACGGCACGTTCCGCCGAATGAACAGCGCGTTCATAAAGCCTTTTTGTTTCAAACCCGCCCGCAAGCGCAAAGGAGCGAAACAATGCTGTTCTGACGCTGTCCGTCATGATGCAGCGGCAGCCGGAGCAATAATAAGTCAAAAGCCGTGCGCAGGCATATTCCGTGCTGCACGGAAAAACAATTTTTTGCGGCATTTCCGGCATTGGAAGCAGCTCCGTGCATCGAACGCAAAAGCTGTTTAGGAACTCAATCGTCGGGTTAAAGCACAGATATCCGTTTTTTGCGGAAACTTGTTCAAAAATATTTATGCCTCGATATTTCCACATATTCGAATACGGCAAGCCGCATTCTGTTTTTTCGCATTCATTCAGCAGGCTCTCCGGCGAAATTCCGAATCGCGGCAGCAGCGGGACGGCAGCAGCACACACGGATGAATTCATTGAAATATCCTGTCTTTGAATCATTATTCCGGTATGCTGAAGCAAAAAGCCGATTATGCTTTCGGCAATGATCGAATGCATATCCAATTCATCCGCCCGAATGCCGTACATATCCTTCATTTCACCTCATGAATGACTTTTGCATAAATCTATATCCTATTTTAACTTATTGAGACGAAAATTTCAACCCCAATCTTATAGAAAATGCACTTTCTTGATATTTTTTCATATAGGATATGGTCTCTGATTCTTTTGCGTTCGCATTTTCATACGACACAAGCCCCGCAGGGATTTGCATCCTGCGGGGCTTGCAGCCCCGACCGAATCGGAAATCCGATTCGGTCGGGATTATGCTGTTGTTCATGCACAGTATCGGTTTCAGTCACTCGTTACGCTGATTTTCATCACTCGCAGCGTTGACTTCCGCCGTGTACCGAGCAGGATTCAGGCTCAGTCTTCTTCCTTCTTGCGGAAGATAACAACGCCTACGCTCGCAACGATCGCTGCAATACCAACGCCGATGAGGCTCATTGCGCCGGTTATAGGCGGATTGGGAGCATCGGTGGGAACTGCGGTGGGTTCATCGGTGATGCCGGGCTCATCGGTGATGATGGGCTCGCTGCCGACTACGATTGCACCGTTCTCTGCGAAGAACGCGATGGGCGTGTTCTCGCCGCCTACGGGCATGTTGAAGAATTCCTTAACGAGGATCTCGATGGGCAGTTCGGTGCCGTCCTCAAGGCCTTCCGCAACGGTGAAGTTCATCGTGAAGATCGTGCCGCTGCCGCTTACCGGGTTGGTGGGAAGCATGGAGCCGAGACGTACGCTGCCGGGAATGCTGGTGAAGTCAAGAATGTTCATGCCGCCGAGGTTGCCGATTGCATTCATGATCTCGCCGTTCTCAACGTTGTTGAGAGTCAGGTTCTCTGCATCATACTGTACCCAGATGTTCATGCCGTTTGCCTCGTATTCGCCGTTGATGGTGAGATCAACGTTTACCTGGCTGCCTGCTGCAACATAGTGTACGCCGCCGACGCTGAAGATAACGTCACCGGGTGCGGGAGTTACGGGCTCGGGAGTATCCGTGGGAATCTCGGGAGTGGGGGTTTCGTCACCGGGCTCGGGAGTATCCGTGGGAGGCTCGGGAGTGGGGCTGTTGGTGATAACAGGGGTGGGAGAATCCGTAATAACGGGAGTTTCGCCGCCGCCGGGGATGATTTCAACATCGGTTGCATCGTTCTGGCCGAGGAGGTATACGGTGAAGTTGTAGGTGTAACCTGCTTCGAACTCGTAATCATCCGCACGGCCGCCGATGTTGCCCTGAGCGGAAGCGATCCAGATACGGTCACCGGGAGTCGGGTTCGCAATGCACCAGTCATAGGTACCTGCGGGTACTTCGATGGTGACGGTGTTGTTGATAACGATGTTGCTCGTTGTGGTGCTGCCGTCTGCATTTACGGGAATCTTATACTCGAATGCATCGTACAGACCTGCGGGTGCGTTGCCGCTCTGGGTGAGAGGACCTTCTGCGGGGATCTCATTGCCGAATGCGGTTGCATCTGCATCGAGGAGCATCTGATAACCGGAACCGTCGCCCCAAACATCGCCAACGGTGAGGCTGATGGTAGCGGTGGTTGCGCTGGGATCACGATACCTTGCCTTGATGGTCAGGTCGGAGTAAACGGGTGCACCGTTGTAGTCCCAACCCGTGAATACGTAACCCTCATGCTCGGGAGGTGTGGGGAAGTCGGCTTCATCAAGGATGGTGCCTGCTTCAACGGTGTAGCCGCCGGGGATGGGTTCGTTGGTGAGACCGTCAACGAAGATTACATCATATTCGGGAACTTCGATGGGAGCAACGGGCATGTTGTTCTTGGTGTAAAGAACGGTTACTTCTGCGCCGGTGCCGATGGTGCCGCAAAGGGTTGCTGCGCCGGTTGCGGGATCGATAACGAAGAGCTGACCCTTGTCGTTATCAACCTTGGAGTACTGTGCCCAGAAGAGCTGGTTGGTGTTGTGATCCCAAACAGTGGACTGAACGTACTCAAGGCCGTGGCCTGTTCCGCCGATCGCGGTGCAGTTGCCGTTGGTGAGGTTGATGGAGTAGAGAACAGCATTGGTTGCTTCGTAGCTGAGACCGTATGCATTGCCGCTGCCGTCGATTGCAAGGGTCATGATGGTTTCAGCACCTGCATTGAGAGCAGCAACTTCGGTAAGCGTACCGGTTGCAAGGTTTACGGTGTAGAGGGAACGACCGTCTGCATCGTTTGCTGCGATAGCGTACATTTCGCCTTCTGCATGGTTGTATGCCATAGCAACAACAACGCGGCCTGCGCTGGTGCCGGGGTATGCAACCTGGTGGGTGTCAGCGTTCATGATGTAGAAGCGGGTGTCGTTGGTGTCGCTGTCATACATGAAGCCGTATACATTGCCGCCTGCGAATGCGCCGCCGAAGGTGGAGCCCATTGCACCGAAGTTTTCGATAACGCTGGGATCATAGTCGGCAAAACCGCCCCAGATGCCGGAAGTGCCTTCGGGATCGAAAGCGATGTAGCCTTCAAGGTTTACAGTGGGCAGAGCCTCGGTTACGGTAACGGTTGCGGAACCGGAAACGGTGGGATCTGCAACGGAGGTTACGGTAACGGTGGTGGTGCCTTCCGCAACGCCGACAACAACGCCGTTTTCGTTAACGGTTGCGATTGCGGTGTTTGCAATGCTGAAGGTAACGTTCTTGTTGAATGCCTCTGCGGGGAGAACCGTGTAAGCAACGGTTGCCCTGCGGCCGGCGGGAACTGTTACGTTTTCAACTTCGATGGAGGTGGGAACTACGGGTGCGCCGACGTATACATTGTCAACGTTTGCATAGTCGCCTTCCTTATCAACGGAGCTGTCCTTCTGGTAGGTCCAGGTGATGGTGTGTTCACCTGCGGTGAGCTCAACTGCATAGGTGGTCCAGGTTTCAACGCGGTTCCACTTTGCAACTTCGGTGCCGTCAATAAAGAGGTGGAGACCATCCCAAACGGTGTTGCCGGAGCCTTCGCCGAAGGAGCGGAAGTCGAACTGGAGGATGTCGCCCGCTGCCGCGGTGACCGTGGTGGAAACCGTGGAGGTGGAACTTGCAACGTTGATGTTGGTGCTCTTGCCCCAGGTTTCTTCAACGATCCAGGGATAATCGCCGTCGGTGGTGAAGTGGAGGGTGCCGCCTGCAACGTTCATTGCCTCATCCAAGTCGCTGCCAGGACCGGGAGTGGGCGTGGGAACTTCGGTGGGGGTGGGGGTTACAGTGGAACCGCCGGTTACTTCAACGATCGCATCAACATCGGTGTGTTCAATGGGAGTGGAAGTGCCGCCCATGGGGAAGTTGTTGAACTCAACAACGTTGAGATCAAAGTTGTGTTCGCCGTTCACAGCGTCAGCCTTCGCACGGAAAGTGAGAGTGAACAGAGTGCCGTATGCGGTGAATCCGGCATTGGGCATCATTGCGCCGAAACGAATGCTGCCGGGAATGCTGAAGCCATCAAGAATTGCGGTACCGCTGTTTTCAATCATCTGGTTCATGACAGCACCGGGCTCGTCGTGCAGATACTCGAATGCATCGGTATCATAGTCAAGACGGAGGTTGAGAACATGTGCCTCGTAGTCGATGACACCGCCGATGTTCACTGCAACCTGGAATTCTTCGCCTGCCGCAACGCTTGCAGGTGCTGCAGCGGAGAATGTAACATCGTGGGGAACCAGCGTGGGTTCGGGGATCGTAGTGGGAGGTACGGGGGTAACAGGGTTCTCGGTGGGAGTTTCGCCGCCGCCGGAAACCTCAACGAGGTCGAGGTTGAGCCTGAACATGTCGGTGATGTTATAGTGACGGAACGCAACCTGAACGGTCTGACCTGCGAAATCGCTGATGTCTACACTGCCCTGCTGATAGGTGTCGGAAGCGGTGAAGTGACCGAGTTCGGCACTGGCGGTGCCGTTTGCGATTACATATACGCCGAAGGGTTCAGCCGCATAGTCGGGATCCTGACCTGCATACCAGAAGGTAACGGTGCTGCCTGCAACGAATTCCGGGCTGATGAGCCAGTTGTCGGGAGTCAGCGCAGTGTTGGTCTCGTTATCATAGGAAACCGAGCTCATGCAGTGGGTGCCTTCATATATATTGTAGTAGCCGGTAGCCGATTCGATCCATTCCCAGTTGAATCCGTCGCCGTCGTCATCGCGGACGGTCCAGCCTTCAACGAAGGGATCGGTTTCGAAGCCCCAACCGGTTACTGTGCCGGGTTCGGGAGTTACGGGGTTCTCGGTGGGAGGTACGGGAGTGTTGGGGGTGCTGCCGCCGCCGGAAACTTCAACGAGGTCGAGGTTGAGCCTGAACATGTCGGTGATGTTATAGTGACGGAACGCAACCTGAACGGGCTGACCTGCATATGCGCTGATGTCTACGCTGCCCTGCTGATAGGTGCTGGAAGCGGTGAAGTGACCGAGCTCGGCACTGGTGGTGCCGTTTGCGATTACATATACGCCGAAGGGTTCAGCCGAATAGCTGGGATCCTGACCTGCATACCAGAAGGTAACGGTGCTGCCTGCGGTGAATGCCGGGCTGATGAGCCAGTTGTCGGGATTCAGTGCAGTGCCGCCGCCGAATGCGCTGTTCTGATA